>ERZ773243.2691-NODE-2691-length-14296-cov-3.613089_pt1 | contig 14296 bp, 10 predicted proteins | sample MGYA00580520_ERZ773243 | MGnify/ENA primary metagenome ERZ773243 (study PRJEB29015, sample SAMEA2737747) | human gut metagenome | biome: human gut; feature: human-associated habitat; material: faeces | place: China | collected 2012 ... | reverse complement strand
AAAAGCGGTTCCAGCTATCTCCTCATTCAACGGGTAAACACCATGAAACGCACCATTATCATCCAGTTCGATATAATGCATACGATAAACCTGCTTACACCAAACGTAATGAGCGGCAATTCTTCTCATAAGTACAATAAACAAATAGAGAGATTACTTAATAGAATCCTTTGGTAATTCGGCAAGCTCCTTACCATAGTTATATTTCATCAAGCTTAAGCTATCTATATACACCTTATAATAAGTCGTATCCATATTATCCATACGGATATATCCAAACACACGCTTTACTTTCTTAGTTGGTATAGTCTTCAAGATCGTCTCGTGATATCCATCTTTCGTGATCTTACTATTCACAGTCAAGGTCGTATCACCTTGGTCTGCGCTTAAACGTACCTCCGGCTTATAAGCCATTTTGTTATTCAATCCCCAGACACGCATGCCCAGCACGAAACTACTGCCCGAGGAATAATTCGTTTCCGGACGTATATCGAAAGTCACCCCATTAAATACAGAGGTAGGAGACAAGACCAGATAAGAACGGCGAGGCCAAATATCCACGGAATCCCGGTTAGATACGGGCGCAGCGTCTGCCTGCACATCCCCTAAGTTATTGATCCGTTTATTAAGATCGGCCAAGACCCGGTTGTAGACCTCCATGTAAATATCCAAGTTACGGCCGTACCACACCAACGAGCTATCATACACCGCTTGTGTAATATCATGCTTACGGAATACAGACTCATACAAGGCAAGCTTCATGGTATCGGATTTATAAGCGTTATAATCCACATTTACCATGGCCTCAGCCAGCAACATGTCCGTCAAGACACCCTGCATCTTTTTCTCCGACAGAATACCATCCGGAACCTTACTACATGCCGCCAGCAACGTCGTGGCTAATAAAGCCATACCATATATCCGTAATTTTCTCCGCATTTATTTCTCTTCTTTCGAAAGGCTAGCCGACAAAGTATGCCGATAAAATATTAACAAAAGGAAAACTCCCACGCAAATCGCCGAGTCCGCCAAATTAAAGATCGGACGGAAGAAAACGAACTCCTGTCCACCCCAGATCGGAACCCAATCAGGGAATACGGTCTCTATCAATGGGAAATAGAACATATCCACCACCTTACCATGCAGCCAAGAGGCATAACCACCTCCCTCCGGCATAAAAGTAGCAAGTTGCCCGAAACTATGGTCGAAGATCACGCCATAGAATATCGAGTCGATTATATTTCCCACCGCCCCTGCGAAAACCAAAGATATACAGGCAATAAAACCGAATTTATAATTTTCTTTAACCAGCTTATACAAATAATATCCGATAAACAATACAGCCACGATACGGAATACGGAAAGGAATAATTTCCCAATCACCTCTATACCGAATGCCATACCCGGATTCTCGGTAAAATAGAGATAAAACCACGGAGTTATCTCTATACTCTCATGCAACTGCATGTGTGTCTTGATCCAAATTTTGAGAGCCTGGTCAAGAATAAGGAGCAGCATTATAATCAACACTGCTCCCCAACCTTTAGAATATCTCATTTACTTTGCACCTCCTTGTTTTGCTTCGATACTTAAAGTCGCATGAGGCACGGCACGTAGCCTTTCTTTCGGGATCAATTTACCAGTCTCCCGGCAAATACCGTAGGTCTTATTCTCGATACGGATCAAAGCGGCCTGCAAATTCTGGATGAATTTCATCTGGCGTTGCGCCAAACGGCCCGCCTCTTCCTTCGATAACGTAGAAGCGCCTTCCTCCAGCACCTTGAATGTAGGAGACGTATCAGCCACGTCGTTACCGTCGGAATTCGTAACCCCTGATCGCAAAAGCTCGTAATCCCTCTTCGCGATTTCCAGTTTCTCTAATATAATAGCGCGGAACTCCTCGAGCTCAGCGTCTGAATATCTTGTCTTCTCTGCCATGGTTCTAAAAAAATTTAGGTTCAACAATCGTTCAAATATCAATCAAAAAGAAGAATTAAGAATGAATATAAAATCATATTATTTCTTCTTTGCATGCAAAGATAATATAATTATCGATTTTCCTATATTTCATTCCTAATTCTTCCGCAAGAAATGCTATTCTATTTTTAAGCTTTCTCGATCTTTACGGACAATTTAAAGTCCTCGAAATCGAGTTCCGTAGCGTCGCTGATCGCATTATCCATGATTTCGATAGATTCCGCCAATACTTGGTTAGCGATATAATCCTTATAATCATGTATCGCCTCATCCATCTCCTCGCAAGAAAGAATGGATACATGGATCTTATCCGTTATATCGAAACCGCTGCTCTTACGCAAGTTCTGGATACGATTCACCAACTCACGGGCCAGCCCCTCCTTACGCAAATCCTCGGTTACGGTAATATCCAAAGCGACTGTCAAGCGACCTTCATTAGCGACCAACCAACCCGGGATATCCTCAGAGATGATCTCTACATCCGTACGCTCCAAAACGGCCTCCTGTCCATCTACCATCAAGGTAAACGTTCCGGCTTTCTCGAAAGCGTTGATATCTTCTTGGCTCATCGATTGAATCGTGGCGGCCAACGCCTTCATGATCTTTCCGTAGCGCGGGCCCAACTTCTTAAAGTCCGGTTTGATCTTCTTCACCAAGATACCTGCCGTATTATCCACGAACTTCAGCTCCTTCACGTTCACCTCGTTCAAGATCAGGTTCTTCACGGCCTCGATACTCTCTTGTTGATGAGCGTCTACAACCGGAATCATTACCGTATGCAACGGCTGGCGAACCTTGATATTCACCTTGCGGCGAAGAGCCAATACCATAGAAGAAACATCTTGAGCCATTTGCATACGCTCTTCCAAATTCTTGTCGATCTTAGACTCGTCGTAAACCGGGAAATCGGACAAGTGTACGGACTCAACGTTCTCACGTCCCGTAACAGCGACCAAGTCTAAGAATAACTGATCGGCATAGAACGGAGCGATCGGAGCCATCAACTTAGCCACTGTCTCCAAGCAAGTATATAAAGTCTGGTAAGCGGACAACTTATCCTCCGTCATACCACCACCCCAGAAACGGCGGCGGTTCAAACGCACATACCAGTTGCTCAAGTTATCATTTACGAAATCAGAGATAGCACGTCCGGCACGAGTCGGCTCGTAAGCCTCCAAGTAGCCATCCACATCCTTCACCAAGCTGTTCAACAGAGAAAGGATCCAACGGTCAATCTCCGGACGCTTGCTCCATTCCACATCCGGATCGGAGTAGTCGAAGCCATCCACGTTCGCGTACAAAGCGAAGAATGAATACGTATTATATAATGTACCAAAGAACTTACGGCGAACTTCCTCGATAACATCGATATCAAACTTAATATTATCCCATGGTGAAGCGTTCGTGATCATGTACCAACGCAACGGGTCCGAACCATATTTCTCGATCGTAGAGAATGGATCAACAGCGTTGCCCAAGCGTTTAGACATCTTGTTTCCGTTCTTATCCAATACCAGACCGTTAGACACGACAGCCTTGTAAGCCACGCTATCAAAGATCATGGTGCCCAGAGCATGCAGGGTAAAGAACCAACCGCGTGTCTGGTCAACACCCTCAGCGATAAAGTCAGCCGGATAGATCTGACGATTATCGAACTCCTTCAAGTTCTCGAACGGATAGTGGATCTGGGCATAAGGCATAGCACCGGAATCGAACCATACGTCGATCAAGTCTGTCTCACGCTTCATCGGCTTGCCGGAAGCGGAAACCAAGATAATATCATCCACATACGGACGGTGCAAATCGATCTTCTCGTAGTTTTCCTTCGTATAATCTCCCGGAGCGAAGTCCTTATAAGGGTTAGACTCCATAAAGCCGGCCTTCACCGATTTCTCGATCTCGCCGAACAGCTCTACCACGGAACCGATACACTTCTCCTCGCTACCATCTTCCGTACGCCAGATCGGTAACGGAGTACCCCAATAACGACTGCGGCTCAAGTTCCAGTCTTGCAAGTTCTCCAGCCATTTGCCGAAACGTCCCGTACCCGTGCTCTGCGGTTTCCAGTTGATCGTATTGTTCAACTCGATCATGCGCTCACGGCAAGCGGTCGTGCGGATAAACCAGCTATCCAACGGATAATACAATACCGGCTTATCAGTACGCCAGCAATGCGGGTAATTGTGGACATGCTTCTCGATCTTGAACACCCGGTTCTGGGCCTTCAGCATCATGCAGATCTCAATATCCAATGTCTCATCTTTATCCGTCTTCGTATCATCGTAAGCGTTCTTCACGAATTTTCCTTGCCATGGATCATAATCAGAAGCGTTCATACAATTTTGTACAAACTCCGGAGCCAAGTCTTCTAGCTTATAGAACTTACCGGTCATATCCACCATAGGGCGCATATTTCCATCCTTATCCTGCATCATCAAAGGAGGGACCCCGAATGTTTTCGCCACACGGTTATCGTCCGCACCAAACGTCGGCGCAATATGTACGATACCCGTACCATCCTCTGTCGTAACGAAATCACCCGTGATCACACGAAATGCACCTTCACCCGGATTTACCCATGGGATCAATTGCTCATATTTCATACCGGCCAACTCGGAACCCTTCCACTCACCTACTACGCTGAAAGGAACCAGCTTGTCACCCGGTTTGTAATCAGACAAAGAAAGCTCCGCAGCTTTCGGATTGAAATAAGCAGACAATAAATCTTTCGCTATAACAGCAGTCATCGGGATACCCGTGTAAGGGTTATAAGTCTGTACAGCCAGATAAGTAATATTCGGGCCTACGCAAAGCGCCGTATTGGAAGGCAACGTCCAAGGAGTCGTTGTCCATGCCAAGAAATAAGGATCGCCGAATTGTGCCATCTCTGGTTTCGGGTCCAATATATGGAACTGTGCCGTACAAGTCGTATCCTTCACGTCACGGTAACAACCCGGTTGGTTCAACTCGTGCGTGCTCAAGCCCGTACCTGCGGCGGGAGAATACGGTTGGATCGTATAGCCTTTATATAAAAGACCTTTCTTATAAAGTTCTTTCAATAGATACCACAAGGTCTCGATATAGCGGTTATCATACGTGATATACGGATTCTCCATATCCACCCAATAACCCATCTTCTGCGTCAGATCCTCCCACTCTTTCGTGAACTTCATCACGTCCTTACGGCAAGCGGCGTTATACTCAGCGACAGAAATCTTCTTACCGATATCTTCCTTCGTGATGCCCAAAGCCTTCTCCACGCCCAACTCGACAGGCAGACCGTGTGTATCCCAACCCGCCTTACGATTCACCAAGAATCCCTTCATGGTTTTATAGCGGCAGAAAATATCCTTAATCGAACGGGCGATAACATGGTGAATACCCGGCATACCGTTTGCGGATGGAGGACCCTCGTAGAATACGAATGTAGGATGTCCCTCTCTTGTTTCAAGACTCTTATGGAAGATGTCTCCATCCTTCCATTTCTTCAGCACCTCTTTATTTACGTTCGACAAGTCAAACTTAGAATATTCGGTAAATTTCTTACTCATATCGCGATGTATTTATCTTGCTTCTAAAAAATTGCCGCAAAGTTAGTGATTTCTTTCGAATTAGACAATATGGAATTTTCATTAATGAAAGCACAGGTTTCTTCTGCGTGAAACAAATTTTAGTTAAAGCAGAAAAGTAACAGTATCTGATAAAATCCTATTAGGAAACCTACCGGCTCTCTCCTACTTTTGCCCCTGAATTTAAATCTAACACCTACTAATAAAATGAACATTAAGAGTAAATTCGGTTATTTATGTTGCGCCTTCCTATTGACCACTAGTTTATGGGCACAAGACGTATTGATTTCCACGAGGAATACCTCATTATTGCTAGACGCACCTGTCGGCGGAGAGGTAAGATTCATCTACTATGGAGACAAGTTATCCACTTCCGATGCGGCTACCTTGCTCGAGACCGAGCAGAAAACATTTTCCGCTTATCCGGTCTACGGCTTGAATTGCCCCTCCGAAAGCGCATTGTCCGTTACCCATGGCGACGGGAATATGACCCTTCAACTGGAAGTCATAAAAGTAGATACACGAAAAGAGCAAACAGCAGATATCACAACGATCCGATTAAAAGATAAAGTGTATCCTTTTTATATGAATCTCTGTTACAGAACCTATCCGGACGCCGATATCATCGAGACTTGGACAGAGATCACGCATGAGGAGAAAAAAGCGATCACCCTCAATCGTTTCGCTTCCGCTTATCTGCCGATCCAGAAAGGAGACGTATGGGTTTCCCACTTATACGGCTCATGGGCAAACGAGGCTCAATTGGCACAAGAACCGTTACGACCGGGCATCAAGATGATAAAAAACAAGGATGGTATCCGCAACTCCCATACCGCCCACGCCGAAGTGATGATCTCCCTAGACGGAAAACCAAAGGAAAACACCGGTTCCGTTATTGGCGTCGCCCTATGCTATAGCGGTAACTACAAATTATTCTTCGATACGGATGATAGCGACCATCACCATTTCTTCGCGGGAATAAACGAGGAGAACTCGGCTTACACCCTCAAAGCCAAAGAAAGTTTCCGGACGCCGGAATTGGCGCTGACTTATAGCAAGGACGGCTTAAGCGGAAGCAGCCGGAATTTCCACGCATGGGCACGCAAACATAAGATAGCGAATGGAGCGACCGCCCGGAAAATCTTACTAAACAGTTGGGAAGGTGTATATTTCGATATCAATCAAGAAGGTATGGACCAAATGATGAGTGATATCCAGTCTATGGGCGGCGAGTTGTTCGTCATGGACGACGGCTGGTTTGGCGATAAATATCCTCGTAATAAAGATAACTCGTCCTTAGGGGATTGGATGGTTGATGCCCGAAAACTACCAAGAGGCATCGAGGGCCTGATCGCCGACGCCAACAAGCATGGTATTAAATTCGGTATCTGGATCGAGCCGGAAATGGCCAACACGACAAGCGAATTGTACGAGAAGCATCCGGAATGGGTATTGAAAGCTCCAAACAGGGAAATCGTCTTGGGGCGTGGCGGTACACAGGTCGTTCTTGATCTCTCCAATCCCGAGGTGCAAGACTTCATATTCGGTATCGTCGACAACTTGATGACAACATACCCGGAGATCGATTATATCAAATGGGACGCCAATATGAGCATCCTGAACCATGGCTCCCAATATCTGCCTTCGGATCAGCAAAGCCATATGTATATCGAATATCACGAAGGATTCAAGAAAGTCTATGAGCGTATCCGAGCCAAATACCCGGATTTAACCCTACAGGCTTGCGCCAGCGGTGGAGGCCGGGCAAATTACGGTGTCATGCCTTACTTCGATGAGTTTTGGGTAAGCGACAATACCGATGCCTTACAGCGTATCTATATGCAATGGGGTACTTCTTATTTTTTCCCGGCTATCGCCATGGCCTCACATATCAGCGCCGCCCCCAACCATCAAACATTCCGGGTCATTCCCCTGAAATATCGGATCGACGTAGCGATGAGCGGCCGTTTGGGCATGGAGATCCAACCCAAGAATATGACAGAAGAAGAGAAAACACTTTGCCGCAAGGCGATCGCCGATTATAAGACGATCCGTCCCGTCGTGCAATTCGGCGATATCTACCGTCTGGTTTCTCCGTACGATCGTTTGGGAGTAGCTTCCTTGATGTACACCTCACCGGAGAAAGACAAAGCCGTATTTTATTGGTGGAAGACCGAGCATTTCGTCAACCAACATTTACCCCGTGTAAAGATGAACGGATTATCCCCAGACAAGAAATACAGAGTCTGCGAACTGAACCGGATCGACAACGAGCCTCTGGCCTTCGAGGGTAAAGCTTTCACCGGGGAATATCTCATGGCGAACGGACTGGAAATCCCTTATAATCACATTGTCGATTATCACAAACAGAATGATTACTCGAGCCGAGTGCTTTATTTGGAGGAAGTTAAATGATGAATAAATCATTCTCCTTCCAAAGCGATCAATAAAGCGATCACCTCCGAATAATTAGCGGTTCCGGCAGGTATCTTATTGCCTTTCAGGAAAAGATTATAGACCACGTCTTGCGCCTCGCCGATCAGCGGGCTGTATAGGGATTGCCAATAGGCTACTTTCTCGTTATACAAGTCCTTGATCTCGGGGCGTAATCTTTTCTTCCATGCCTCAAAAGAGTCCTTATCCAAAGCCACATATGCGTTGCTCAACACATAAGGCAGCAAAGAGAAGTAACCTGAGAACCGGATTTCCGGCACGGAAGAACCCGTGCATATTAAATAACTGTATAGATTAGCCTCGGCCTCGTTGGATATACTAAGCACATGAGCCATCTCATGGGCGTAAGTGGCGGGATATTGCACGGGCAAGAGCTGGCCGTTCAAATTGAACTCCGTGAAAAACGGTCCCATATATCCCATCACCCCTACTCCACTCATCAACCGGGAGAACAGCATCGTTTTAGGATGAAGATAGGTTCCGGGAGTGGTAAGCCCGAAACGAGTAGGCAATTCCCGATACCCTTCCTGCACCGCCTCTTTCACGACCTCCCGATCGATCGTCTCTATCGGAACCCATGAGGCGTTCAGGGAATCCGTGTAGGCATCCAAGAAGGATTGGAAATGTTCCGAGGAAAAAGGCACATAAGTGGTTCGCGTACGAGTGAAAAAATCTTCCCGGAAATAATTCAATCCCCAAGCGATATAGAACCAGACATACACCCATGCCAGATATTCCACGACATGCCTTATTGTCCTCCCGATCCTCCGCCTCCTTATAATCGCATACGACAGATACCCTAATAACCCGGCGATGCTACCATAAATAAAACAATCCCCTACGGAAAAAGGGAACAAGCAGGAGAAACGAGATAGCATACCCGATACCCATGGATAAATCGAACGGGAATACCATTCGCCTAATCTGGGATTTCCCATCACGATCCATATAGCGACAAGAAAAATCGCCAATATAATCCAACGAACACATATCTTTTTTAGATATCCAAGCTTTACCATAGGAAGGCAAAGATATCATATACTTTTTAGCCCACATTGTTTTAGGATAAAATAAATTATCCGATATTCCCTAAGTTTACGTAAGGAATTGATTTTATAAAAACATCTACAACATCTACCACTTCCTATCAAAACTCTATAAATAAACAGATTGCATATTGGTTGTAGATAAAAAGCATCTACAATTATCAGTATGCATCTACCATATTTTAAGGAGAATCTCAAAAAAAAGAATCATAATTATGGTTCGCTGGTGTCGTGCATCTAGCGCATGTCGATTCCGCAGGTAATAGATGTAGGAAGCGAAGCGAATAAGAGTTTCTCTTAGAGAAAACAAAAGTTTAGCAAGCGGAAAACTAAAGTTTTCCGCTTGCTAAACTTTTGTTTTATACACTAAATGTAGTTTAATGAATTTTGTTGACTACTTTCAGTCTAATATGACCCGGTTTGTACTTAGTAATAAAAAAGGTTGTCCCTTTTGTTTTTTATTGATGAAACAAGTTTACTCTACAATTGTTTCTCAGCCAAAATACTTAAGTACCTTATTACGTCCAAATAAATTATGAAAAACTACCGCAGCTTGTTGTCGTCGATTCCCAGATCTTTCCGACGGACTGCTCTCATTTATCATCCCGGGCTATTATATGTGTTTATTGGGAGATTATATCGATAAAATTAGAGATCACATACTCAATATCCTCATCAGAAAGTAAGGTATGTAAAGGAAGAGTAATCTCGTTATGGTATTGATTGTAAGCATTTGGATAATCCGCGATATCAAAGCCTAAGTTCTTATAGGCCGTCATCATAGGTAAAGGTTTATAATGTACATTGCACGCTATCCCACGTTCAGCCATTTTGATAACAATATCATTTCGTTGTTCCAAGGATTTATCCAACAATCTTACCAAATATAAATGTCCGCTGGAGATATGATCACCATCTAAATGATTAAGAGTTTGCACATGATAAGCTCTCAGAGACTCGTTATAACGACGGATAATCTCTTGGCGTCTAGCAAGCATCCCGTCATAACGTTCAAATTGAGCCAAACCGATAGCAGCCATGATATCAGTCATATTACATTTATAATAAGGTGCCACGATATCATACTCCCAAGTCCCTAGCTGTGTTTTTGCAAGAGCGTCTTTATTCTGCCCATGCAACGAAAGAAGCTGGAATTGCTTATATAAAGCCTCATTATCCAAACCCGGGATAGTACGCCACGTCAACGCTCCTCCCTCAGCAGTCGTTAAATTCTTTACCGCATGAAAAGAGAAAGATGTAAAGTCAGCCACCTCGCCACACATCCTCCCATGCCATTGAGCACCAAAAGCATGTGCCGCATCTGCCAAAACAATTACTCGGCCAAACAATTTCTGAATCTCATTCGCAGGATTGAATAAATGTCGTTTACTTTCCAGCGACGCATATATCCGATCATAGTCGCATATAACCCCTCCTAGATCCACAGGGATCACCACTTTTGTATTAGGGGTTATAGCTTCCACCAATTTATCATAATCCATCTCGAAAGAATCAGGAGCCGTATCCACCATAACCACCTTAGCTCCTACATGACAAGTCACACTAGCGGTAGCGGTATACGTATAAGCACTGGTAATCACCTCATCACCGGGACCAACACCTAATACTCTCAATATAGACTCCATACAAGCTGTAGCGGAATTTAAACATACAGCTTTATCAGTATGGCAGTATTCAGCGATCTTACGCTCAAACTCTTTTGTTTTCGGACCAGTTGTAATCCAACCGGAATAAAGGGCACCCGATACTAAATCAACCTCACTCACTGTTATATCAGGAGGTGAAAAAGGTATTTTTTTCATCTTTATTAAAATTATTTCTCGATCAAATATCCCGTTTCTTTATAATTCTCATTTTAGTCTCATCTCTATTTTAGATGTGACTAAATCAACTTTTCTCTCACACTCTTCAAGATTTTGCCCCTCTACTACTATTTGGGCCAAGCAATGACTTGAATTGGCAAATCTCTTCACCTCTGAACCTGGACGTACAAAGAATGTCAAATCATAAATATAGGAGTCTCTTTCACCTACATATCGTATGTCTTCCAAGACTCCTTCCTGCTCTGGCGAAATTATCATTTTCGACAAACCAGCTTGACCAACTTGACGTTGATTCCATATTTCTACCGGATCAATACCTAAAGCTGCCGCAATCACCATCTTGTAATAATTTAGTCCATAATTAATACTTACAAGTTCAGGTAAGCAATTAGCACCGATTCGTCCTGTTAACTCTAATACATATATTACACCATCTTCTTCGATAAAATCAATATTAACAGCGCAATCATCAAGCCCTATAGCCTTTATGGCTTTTCGAGCCTCTTCTGTCATTTTTTCTCGAAGAACATCTGAACATTCATAAGGAACATAATGTCCTACAGGAACAGCCGTATCTGCTTGGTAAAGTATATCACCATGGGGCATGACGAAAAGAATTTCACCATTAGAGATAAAAGCCTGTGCCCCAAATTCACGCCCTTGTAAGAATTTCTCTATAAGCACATAATCAACCTTAGTGACATTCTTTGCTTTATAAAATCCCTCAAAAGCTTCTTCCTCATTATTAGCTTTATAAATACCTCGGCTACCAGCTAGATCTGTAGCTTTGATAATCACAGGATACCCTCCTATTTTATCTATAGCATCTAATAAATCTTCATCCGAAGATATTTGCTTAAATGCAGCCGTATTTACACCATATTTACTAAATCGAAGTTTCATTTTTGACTTATCATTACAAAGCTCTGCGACTTCCTCTGAATATCCCGGCAATGAGCGTTTATCACATAATCGTCCAAGAGCTTTCAACCCACGATCTAGACAGCAAGTTGCCACACCATCAAATCGTAAATCGGCAGTCTTACTCTCTACCTCATCCGGATCAAGAATATCCATATAACATACCTCATCAGCCAATGGTATACAAGGAGGGTTATTGTTAGGCATTGTCCCTGCAATGCTTATCACTCCCATCTCACGAGCTGCTTTATACAAACCTATTTGACCACGCCCGGCCCCTAATATGAGTAAACGTTTCCTTTGAGCATTCATTATTGATTCTTTTTATTATAGATATTTCTGCGAAATATAACTGTATTAATTGTTGCTAAAATAATTTTTAGATCACCCCAAAAAGAGACATTCCGAGCATAGAAAGCATCCTTCTCTAATTTCTTTTCATTTGAAATAGAATTTCGAAAATAAGCTTGTGAATATCCAGTAATTCCAGGACGTACATCCAAACGTATCTTACGTTTTTCATCATATTCCTCAAAAGAGCGATCTATTGTTACAGGTCTCGGCCCGATAAAACTCATATCCCCAATCAACACATTGAAAAATTGAGGTAATTCATCAATAGAAGTTCTACGTATAAACTTACCCACTTTAGTAACTCTTGGATCATCCGGAGAATTATAAGTTGAATTATCCGAATTACGAATATCTGGAGCATTCATTTTCATCGAACGAAATTTAAACATCTTAAATATCTTTCCATAACGACCACGTCGAGAAGCAAGATAGAATACATCCCCTTTATCCTCCCAATAAATTGCCAAACCTACAAATAAGCCGATAATAACAACAAAAGGAATAGCTAAAAGTGAACCACAAATATCAAATAAACGCTTAAAAAAACTTTTATACATAATTTACACCATTTCAAATTTAATCTTTTTGACAGCTTGCCCACATAATCTTACAGCTTCTTCACGGGTATTACCTTGCGTTATAACATAGCCTACTCGATCAAGTCCATTAGATAGCTCCGGAATAACTTCACCTATTTTCTTCATAAATCCAACCTCAATAACGCCTGAGATACCTCTGGCTTCATCTACACCTTCTACCGACTTAAAAATACCTGGAAGAGGTTGCAGGAAGCGAATAGCCGCACCTTTATCATATTTCTTACATAGATCAGGAGTTTCTCCTAAAGCTATACGTATATTGGCCTCTACCATATTTACCCCTGTTGATAGCGGAACAAGATGTGTTGTAATACATCCTCCACCCAATCTTGCGCCTATCTCCACTATTTTAGGCCCAGTAGACGTAAGTTTTATTTCCGTATGCGAAGGACCATGATTGATACCTAATGCTTTAATCCCTGCTTTTGCAACTTCCGATATCCTCATTTTAATATCTTCCGCAAACATGGAAGGCTGCGTATGTCCCATTTCTACAAAATAGGGCGCACCAGAAGTTAGTTTATCCGTAACTTGAATCACATGGCATACTCCATCAACACTCATTGTCTCTACACTAAACTCATCGCCTTCCATATACTCTTCAAGTAGAACTCGCCCATCCCTACTGTACTTTTTGCTATAATCAAAAGCTTGGATCAAAACCTGTTCTTCCGCTATATCTGTTATAAGTTTCACCCCACGATTCCCCGAATTATCAGCAGGCTTTATTATAAATTTAGTCGTAAAATGTTTGGTCGCCTCCATAAATTCATCAAGCTCACTAACTATATAAAACTCAGGAATAGGAACATCATGCGCCTTAAAACATCTACGCATTTCGGCCTTATTTGTCGCATTAAGAGCCGTTTGAGGGGTAATACCTATTAATCCCAACTCTTCACACACCGCAGCGACCGCTTGCATAGGCATATCGGAAGCAAGCGTCATTATCCCATCTATTTGATAAGTACGAGCAGCCTCTACGATTCGGGGTGTATCTATCGTGCTAATCTGCAATTTCGTTATCCCCTCTTCTTTAAACCCTACAGCATCCGGATCCATGTCTACAGCAATTACATCCAGACCCATTTCTTTAGCCTTCTTTATAGCAGGAAGCTGGAGGAGACTTGCTCCCAAAATCATTATTCTTTTCATCTATTAGAGTAATAAATATAGTATTAAACTTATATGAAGATTTTTAGGGTATATGTATTTTTCTTATTACAGCAAATCACATCTAATCACATATTATTCAGAAAGTTCAAAAATATACGATAATTTTTATCCGCATTATAAAATTCTTCCCAACCTGTCCGAGCGTTATTTCTATACAGCAGATATTCTTTTTCATCCATTTTAAAAAAAAGCATAATCCAACCTGCAAGTTCTTTGGGCTTAAAATCCGAAGACAATAAGATCCCATTTTTATAATTTTCAATATTTTTTGGAATATACTTATCCAAATCAACAATATCCTTTGCGTCTTCGTCAGTAATCATTAATTTAGCCTGTGAGTCATCAATAATATATTC
>ERZ773243.2690-NODE-2690-length-14311-cov-5.614548_pt1 | contig 14311 bp, 10 predicted proteins | sample MGYA00580520_ERZ773243 | MGnify/ENA primary metagenome ERZ773243 (study PRJEB29015, sample SAMEA2737747) | human gut metagenome | biome: human gut; feature: human-associated habitat; material: faeces | place: China | collected 2012 ... | reverse complement strand
AGGAACAGGCGCGCCCGTCGGGTGCGCCTGTTTGTATTTATTTTATCTTATTGCCTCCCTTGTAAAGGGTGACTCCCCGCAGTGCGGGGAGATGTCGCGCAGCGACAGAGGGGACGGGCGCCGGTTAGGCGGAAAGCGGCGTAGCCGCAGGAGGGATTGCGCCGGAGGCGTTGGAGAGATTTCACAACAAACAAAGGACGGCCGGAGCCGTCCTTATGTATTTCCATCTATTCTGCTTTACTGGGAGAGTTCAATCATACGGTCAATGCAGCGCACGGCCTTTTCCGCAATCTCCGGGGGCACGGTGATCTCCTGGCCGGCGGTGCCTTGCAGGCAGCCCAGCACATCGCCCAGGGTGGTGGCCTTCATATTGTGGCACACGCAGTCCTTGGACAGGGGGTAAAAGCGCTTGTCCGGGCACTGCATTTGCAGGTGCTCGCAAATACTGTTCTCCGTACCGATGATAAATTCTTTGGCGTCGCTCTGCATGGCATAATTCATAATGCCGGTGGTAGAACCTACATAATCCGCCTGTTCCACAACGGCAGGCACGCACTCCGGGTGCACCAAAAACAGCGCCTGGGGATGCTTGGCCTTGGCCGCCTGCACATCCCGGGCAGTAAGCCGGGCATGGGTGGGGCAGCCGCCGCTAAGCAGCTTAAAGGTCTTGTCCGGCACTTGGCGAGACACATAGTCCCCCAAGTTGCAGTCCGGGATAAAGAGAATTTTGTCGTTGTCGATCTTGCGGATCACCTTTTCCGCACTGGAGGAAGTGACGCACACATCGCACACCGTCTTAAGCTCCGCCGTGGTGTTGATATACGCCACCACGGTATAGTCCGGGTAATTCTCTTTCACCTGTTCGATCACTTCCCGGTCCATCTGCTCCGCCATAGGGCAGCCGGCGTCCGGATTGCTCAGCAGCACCCGCTTGTCCGGCGCCAGCATCTTCACTGTCTCCGCCATAAAGCGCACGCCGCACATGAGCACCGTCTTGTTGGGCACGGTCTGGGCCAATTTTGCCAAAGCAAAGGAGTCGCCGGTGTAATCCGCCACCTCTAAGATGGCGTCGTTCTGGTACAAATGAGCCAGAATACACACATCGTTCTCCTTTTTCAGCCGCATAATTTCATCTTGTATATCCCGTATCATGGTTTTCTCCTCCCTTACACCGGGTTATTCATGGCAATGGGCGCAGTCGCCGGGGCAAAAGGCCGCCGGGTCGTAAGCAATGCCGTTCTTGTCATAATAATCTTTCACCGCCGCCTTGATGGCCTCCTCGGCCAGGACGGAACAGTGCATTTTTATTGCAGGCAGGCCGTCCAGCGCTTCCGCTACCGCCTGATTGGTCAGCGCCAGCGCCTGGTCAATGGGCTTGCCCTTAATCAGCTCCGTTGCCATAGAGCTGCTGGCAATGGCAGAGGCGCAGCCAAAGGTGTTGAACTTCACATCCGTGATCACGCCGTCCTCCACTTGAATATACATCTTCATAATATCGCCGCAGCGGGCGTTGCCCACCTGGCCAACACCGGAGGGGTTATCCAGCTTGCCCACATTGCGGGGGTTCATAAAATGGTCCATCACCTTGTCGGAATACAAAGCCATCTTCTCGCTCCTGTTCTTTACGCTTTCTCGTTTTGCATTTGCTCCCAAACCGGGCTGATGGAGCGCAGATACGCCACCACCCGGGGCACCGTCTCGGCAATATGCGCCACCTGCGCCGGCGTGTTCTCCCCGCTCAGAGACAGCCGCAGGGAGCCGTGGGCCACCTCCACCGGTACGCCGATGGCCAAAAGCACATGGCTGGGGTCCAGGCTGCCGCTGGTACAGGCGGAGCCGGAGGACGCTGCGATCCCTGCCTGATCCAGCAGGAGCAGCAGGCTCTCGCCCTCAATGCCCGCAAAGCACATATTCAGCGTGCCCGGCAGCCGGAGCGCCCGGTCGCCGTTGATCCGGCTCTCCGGGATCCGGCTTAATTTATCTTCCAATGTGCGGCGCAGCTCCGTTACATACGCGGCGTCCCGATCCAGGTTTTCCATGGCCTCATGCAGCGCAGCAGCCATACCGGCAATGGCAGGCACATTCTCCGTACCGGCCCGCTTGCCCCGCTCCTGGGCGCCGCCTTCAATTACATTGGTCAGCGCCACCCCGCGGCGGGCGAACAACACCCCGGCGCCCTTGGGACCGTGGAACTTGTGCGCAGACAGGGACAAAAGGTCAATATCACTCTGTGTGATATGCAGCCGAGTATGCCCCACCGCCTGCACCGCGTCCGTATGGAACAGCACCCCGTGGGCACGGCAAATTTTGCCGATCTCTGCCACCGGCTGCAAGGTGCCGATCTCATTATTGGCGGCCATAATGGTTACCAAACAGGTGTTCTCGTCCAGGGCTGCTTCCAGCTCCGCCGGGCGCACGATCCCGTTCTCATGCACCGGCAGCAGCTCTACGGTGAAACCCTCTTTCTCCAGCGCCGCCAAAGTGTGCAGCACCGCGTGGTGCTCAAAGGCAGAAGAAATGATCTTGGTCTTGCCCTTGCGACGACCGATAGCCGCCGCCGAGCGAATGGCCTGGTTGTCCGCCTCCGACCCGCCGGAGGTAAAATAAATCTCCTTGGGCGAGACGCCCAGGTCCGCAGCAATGCTGTCCCGGGCATTCTCCAGCGCTTCCTTGGCCCGCTGCCCCACAGAATGCAAGGATGAGGGGTTGCCAAAATTCTCTTGCAACAGCGGCAGCATGGCCTGCACCGCCCGGTCACTCATTCTGGTGGTGGCCGCATTATCCGCATACACCTGCATATCCGCACGCCCTTTCATCTAAACTTTGAATTAAAAAATACCACACAATGCATACCCTGTCAATAGGATTTAACATTTTTTGGGGATTATGCAGAGAGGGGAAGTATTACAGCAGCGGCAGGGACTTGCTCCCACCGCATGATTCCTAAAAAAAGCCCCGGCAGTGCAGGGGGGCGCACTGTCGGGGTACACACCTTGTTGGGCAGGAAACCCAACATGGAGGGGGGCTGATTATTGGAAGTCGAACACATTGACCCAGCGGTCCAGCACTTCCCGCTCGCCGGGAATGTGCTTGGTGCTCTCAGAGCAGGCCACAATGGGCATCCACTGCTGCACCAACTGCTTGGGAATATCCGCTTTTTTGCAGAACAGCGCCAGGTACTTCTCTGCCACATCGCTCTGGCCGCTAAGGGTAAAGGTCAGGTAGGTGCGGGCCGCGTCAGCAGAAGCGTTGCCCTGGGTGGCATGTGCCCAGTCGATAATGTAATACCGGCCATCCGGCGTCACGATCACATTGCTGGGGCAGTAGTCGCCATGGAGCACCTTTTTGTGGGGCTTCATCCCCTCCAAGCGGTTGTGCAGGTCATAGCGCAGGGTGGCCTCATAGTCGGAGGCGCTGATCTTGGCGTGCATTTTGTCCTTAATCTTATTCAGATGGGGGCAGGTTTTGCCCAAGATCTCCAGCTGAATATCCACAAAGGTATTCAGGTACTCGTCCTGCTTCTCCGGGTGCTGTGCCATCAGCTGGCTCAGGGGCGTACCCTCAATATACTCTCTGGTAATGGCCCACTTGCCGTCCACCTTGCTTACATTCAGCAGTTTGGGAATCCGCAGACCGGTCTCTTCTACCCGAGCCATATTCAGTGCCTCGTTGAGCACATCGGCCTTGGAAAAGGTCTCGTCAAACACCTTGACGACCTTGTCGCCGTCTTTATAGATAACTTTATGCTCGCGCTCTTTCAGTGCTTTCATACAGATAACCTCCCTTATTCTTTGCCGTAGTAGGCACGCAGATACATATCCTTAATTTCGCTCATCAGCGGCAGGCGGGGATTGGCGCCGGTGCACTGGTCATCGAATGCCTGCTCCACCATATCGTCCAGGGTGTCCAGGAAATACTTTTCGTCTACGCCGTATTCCTGAATGCTCTTCTTAATACCAACATAGTCTTTCAGCTCGTCAATCTTCTTGATCAGACCTTCCAGCTTGTCAGCGTCCGTGCGACCCTTAATGCCAAGAGCGTCTGCCACCTCGGCATAGCGCGCCAGGGTGTGGGGGTGGTCATACTGGGGGAAGGTGCCCATCTTGGCAGGTACTTCCGCCGCGTTGAACCGCAGTACATAGTCGATCATCAGTGCGTTTGCCACACCGTGGGGCAGGTGGTGGAACGCGCCCAGCTTATGAGCCATAGAGTGGCACACACCCAGGAACGCATTGGCAAATGCCATACCGGCCATAGTGGCTGCGTTGGCCATCTTTTCACGGGCCACCGGATCGTTAGGGCCGTTGTCGTAGGCGCGGGGCAGGTACTGGAAGATCATCTGCAAGGAGCGGATGGCCAGGCCGTCGGTATAATCGGTAGCCATCATGGAAGCGTAAGCCTCCAGGCAGTGGGTCACTGCGTCAATACCGGACGCAGCAGTCAGACCCTTAGGCGCAGTCATGTGGAAGTCTGCGTCCACAATTGCCATATTGGGCATCAGCTCATAGTCCGCCAGCGGGTACTTCACGCCGGTGCGCTCATCGGTAATTACGGCAAAGGGCGTTGCCTCGGAACCGGTACCGGCAGAGGTGGGAACGGCGATAAAGTACGCCTTTTCGCCCATCTTGGGGAAGGTGTACACACGCTTACGAATATCCATAAAGCGCATAGCCAGATCCAAGAAGTCCACTTCCGGATGCTCGTACATCACCCACATGATCTTGCCGGCGTCCATGGCGGAGCCGCCGCCAACGGCGATGATGCAATCCGGCTGGAAAGCGTTCATGGCAGCCACACCCTCTTTGGCGCAGGCCAGGGTCGGGTCCGGTGCCACATTAAAGAATGTGGTGTGGGTCACGCCCATTTCGTCCAGTTTATCGGTGATGGGCTTAGTGTAGCCGTTCTTGTACAGGAAGCTGTCGGTAACAATGAATGCCTTTTTCTTCTGCATCACATTGCCCACTTCGTCCAGCGCCACCGGCAGGCAGCCTTTCTTAATGTATACCTTCTCCGGGGCACGGAACCACAGCATATTTTCCCTTCTTTCTGCAACGGTTTTGATGTTCACCAGGTGCTTGACCCCTACATTCTCAGACACGGAGTTGCCGCCCCAGGAGCCGCAGCCCAGGGTCAGGGACGGTGCCAACTTAAAGTTGTACAGGTCGCCGATACCGCCGAAAGAGGACGGGGTATTCACCAGCACACGGCAGGTCTTCATCTTGGCGGAGAATGCGTCCAGCTTCTCCTGCTCGGTCACAGCGTTCAGATATACGGAAGAGGTATGACCGTAGCCGCCGTCTGCAATCAGCTGGGCTGCCTTTTCCAGTGCGTCATTAAAGTTCTCGGCTTTATACATAGCCAGCACCGGGCTCAGCTTTTCGTGGGCAAATTCCTCGCTAATGTCTACGCTCTCCACCTCGCCGATGAGCACCTTGGTCTCCTCGGGAATGGTCACGCCGGCCAGTGCCGCAATGGTCACCGGCTTTTGACCCACGATCTTGGCGTTCAGGGCACCATTGATAATAATGGTTTTGCGCACCTTATCAATCTCGTCCGCTTTCAGGAAGTAGCAGCCTCGATCCTCAAATTCCTTGCGCACCGCCTTGTAGATTTTTTTGTCTACAATGCAGCTCTGCTCGGAAGCGCAGATCATACCGTTATCAAAAGTCTTGGAATGGATAATCGAGTTCACCGCCAGCTTAATATCTGCGGTATCATCAATAATGGCAGGGGTGTTACCGGCGCCAACGCCCAGGGCAGGCTTGCCGCTGGAGTACGCGGCCTTTACCATACCGGGGCCGCCGGTTGCCAAAATGGTGTCTGCCTCTTTCATCAGCAGGTTGGTCATATCCAGAGACGGTGCGTCAATCCAGCTGATGATCCCCTCCGGCGCGCCGGCTGCCACAGCAGCGTCCAGCACGATCTTGGCCGCAGCAGTGGTGCTCTTCTTGGCCCGGGGATGGGGAGAGATGATAATGCCGTTGCGGGTCTTCAAGCAGATCAGGGTCTTAAAGATGGCCGTAGAGGTGGGGTTGGTGGTGGGGATCACCGCCGCAATCACACCCAGAGGCTCTGCGATCTTCTTAATACCGTAGGCCTTATCTTCCTCGATCACGCCGCAGGTTTTGGTGTTCTTGTATGCATTATAAATGTACTCTGCCGCGTAGTGGTTCTTGATGATCTTGTCTTCTACCAAGCCCATGCCGGTCTCTTCCACCGCCATCTTGGCCAGGGGAATTCTCGCCTTATTGGCAGCCATCGCCGCCGCAAAGAAGATTTTATCCACCTGCTCCTGGGTGTAAGTGGCGAACTCCCGCTGCGCTGCGCGCACACGGTCCAGCTCCGCCTCCAGCTTTTCTACGCTGTCGATGATTTCTCTTGCCATTTTATTGCCTCCAAGTTGTACTTACTATCATAGCGGTGTTCCGCTAATCCATCTATATCATACTGAAAAGCCTTTGCCTTTGCAAGCCTTTTGGGCACAAATCTACCATACCACTAAAAATTGATAATCTTTTAACGATGTTTTTGGGCATATTTTTGAATAAGCCAAAATAATTTGTTACAAAGTTCACAATATCATCCAGTTTCGGAACAATTTTCCGCCTTTTTCCCGGCGTTTCTCCCCTATACCTCAAAACACGCCCACTATCGTGTTACACGGTTCACATTGTTTTTGGTGGAATTGCATAAAGCGGTGCGGTTATTTGTAGGGTGCTTGCTTAACCGTTTAATCCCTCCACCGAACCGGTGCCCGTCCCCTCTGTCGCTGCGCGACATCTCCCCGCACTGCGGGGAGTCACCCATTACAAGGGAGGCTTATCGGTTACATCTTCTTCGCCCCCCTTGCAAAGGGGGGAAAGCGGCGCAGCCGCAGGGGGGGTGCACGGTCCGCATACGCAAAAAAACAGCGCCCGTCCGCAGACAGGCGCTGTTTGGCGTGGAACACTATTATTTTTTCGGCACCAGGCGCTCTGTGCCACCCATATACGGCTGCAAGGCCTTGGGCACCAGTACGCTGCCGTCTGCCTGCAAGTTGTTCTCCAGGAAGGCGATGAGCATTCTGGGGGGCGCCACCACCGTGTTGTTCAGGGTGTGGGCCAGGTAGTTGCCGTGCTCGCCCTTAACGCGGATCTTCAGGCGGCGGGCCTGGGCGTCGGATAGGTTGGAGCAGGAGCCCACCTCAAAATATTTCTTCTGGCGAGGGGACCAGGCCTCCACGTCTACGCTCTTGACTTTCAAATCTGCCAAATCGCCGGAGCAGCACTCCAGGGTGCGCACCGGAATATCCAGGCTGCGGAACAGGTCCACCGTGTTCTGCCACAGCTTGTCGAACCACATTTTGCTCTCCTCCGGCTTGCAGACCACGATCATCTCCTGCTTCTCAAACTGGTGGATGCGGTACACGCCGCGCTCCTCAATGCCATGCGCGCCAACTTCCTTGCGGAAGCAGGGGGAATAGCTGGTCAGCGTCTGCGGCAGCTGGCTTTCGTCCAGAATCGTGTCAATGAACTTGCCGATCATCGAGTGCTCGGACGTACCAATCAGATAGAGGTCTTCACCCTCGATCTTGTACATCATGTTCTCCATCTCGGCGAAGCTCATCACGCCCGTCACCACGTCACCGTGGATCATGTACGGCGGGATGCAGTAGGTGAAGCCGCGGTCGATCATGAAATCACGGCCATAGGACAGAATCGCGGAGTGCAGGCGAGCAATATCGCCCATGAGGTAATAGAAGCCGTTGCCGGAGGTCCTGCGGGCGCTGTCAAGGTCGATGCCGTGCAGGCGCTCCATGATATCCACATGATACGGAATCTCGAAATCCGGCACGACGGGCTCGCCGAAGCGCTCGATTTCCACGTTCTGGCTGTCATCCTTGCCAATCGGCACAGACGGGTCAATGATGTTCGGAATGACGAGCATCCGCTTGCGGATTTCCGCCTGCAATTCGTCTTCCTTCGCCGCCAGCCCCTCCAGATCCGCCTTGTAAACGGCGACCTGTTCCTTCGCCTTTTCGGCCTCTTCCTTCTGACCCTTGCCCATCAGCATGCCAATCTGCTTGGACGCAACCTTAATTTGGTTGCGCAGGGTGTCCGCCTGCTGAATCGCGGCGCGGTACTCCTTGTCCATCTCGACGACTTCGTCGACCATGACGAGCTTTTCGTCCTGAAACTTCTTGCGAATGTTCTCCTTCACCAATTCGGGATTGGTACGGAGCAGATTGATGTCCAGCATCGGAAAAAATCCTCCTTTTTTGCTTGGCGGAAACCAAAAAGGCTTCCCATCCCGTAAAATTCCGGGACGAGAAGCTCGCGTTGCCACCCAGTTTGCCTGACGCACGTCAGACCACTCATGCTCGCTGTATCGGGCGAACCCGGCAGACTCCTCGTCTGCCCCCATTCAGGAGTGGAAGAAGCACCCGCGCCCTGCCGCCTCGCACCATCCGGCGGCTCTCTGGAAGGACAAAAGCTGCTTTTCTCCCGTCAAGCGGGGTCATTTGACAGGCTTATTATACGCCATTTTGCGCGCTGATGCAAGAGGGAATTTCAACTTTTGGGCGAAATGGCGCGCATCCGCAAAGTTGTTACAAAAAAATTAAATTTTCGTACATGACAACGTTTTCCCCTTTTGATTCGTCTGATAAGTAGAACACCGTAGGAGGTACATTTCCGAATGAAACGCCTGATTTCGCTTTTGCTCTGCGCGCTGCTGATTGTACCCGCTTTGGCGGAGGATGCGCCTGATTTTGAGCCAATTCCGTGGGATATCAAGGTTTCCCCCAACCTGCCGAACCCGGATTGCTACCTGCCCAATAACGGCGGCTACCATGATGATTCCATCGACATCCAGATTAACGTCACCTACTGGACGCAGGATTTGCAGCAGGTTGATGCACCCGGCGAAGGCACAACGACCGTCATGTCCGCGCGCGTGAAGCTGACTGACGTAAGCCAATTCCGCACAGGCTTCGCGAACAAGTACCCGTCGAAGCAGGCGCGCCACGTCAACGACATGACGAAGCGCTTCAACGCCGTCATGGGCATCGACGGCGACTACTGCCTCTACCATGAGCAAGGCATCGTCGTCCGCAACGGTCAGACGCTGCGGATGCGTCCGCATAAGGGCCGCGACGAGCTGATTGTGGACGAAAATGGCGACTTCCACCTCATCACCTGCACCACGCAGTCGAAGTGGGACGAGTACATTGCCGGCGGCGGCACCGTTCTGCACGCCTTCTGCTTCGGCCCTGCGCTGGTGGTGGACGGCGTTCCGCTCACAAACCTTGATGACGTGACCATCGACAACGGCAAAGCCAAGAAAGCCCAGCGGATGGTCATCGGGCAGATCGGCAAGCTGGAATACCTGATACTGACGAACGAGGGGCCGGAAAGCACCGCCCCGAAATCCGTCGGCTTCGACCTTGTGCAGATGGCGAACCTGTGCGTGCAGTTTGGGCTGGACAACGCATACAACCTCGACGGCGGCTCATCGAGCACGATTGCGCTGAATAATCAGAAGATTAACTCGCCGTCGAGCCACAAGAACCGCATGGTTGGGGATTGCATTTGGTTCGCGACGCTGGTGAAGGAAGAGACGTGGCGGGAGAAGGAGTCGGTACAGACGGTAGAAGTGGAGGAAAATAAGTGAACCTTGCGGTGCGCAGGCGATTGTCAGACCTGCGCACCTTGCTTTTTTGGGGGGCAAATTCACCGTCAAGGAAGCGGCAGGTGCAGAAAAATAGGGATGAGGTCAGGAAAATGTCAAGACTGCATGGTGTGCTGCTTAAAAATGCAAAATTCCGCCCCAAAACACGAAAAAAGCCCTGCAAAATGCAAGGCTTATGGAGCTGATAACCAGATTTGAACTGGTGACCTCATCCTTACCAAGGATGCGCTCTACCAACTGAGCTATATCAGCATCCGTGTGCCGGCGAGTGAATCGCACTGACAACATTGATATAATAGCACACTTTTTCGGAAAATGCAAGAGGGAAAATGAAATTTTTTTCGGGAAATTTGCGAAAAATATCGTTTGCGGGAAAATCAGCAGATTTCAGCACGGAAAATCAGCGTTTTCGGAGGAAAAAATGCGTTCCAGCCTTGACAAAGTGAGCGTTTGCGCCTATCATTACATTTGTTAGATTCTCACTTTTTCAGGAGGAAATCACGATGGCTGATTTGACGATGGACAAACTGGTTGCGCTGTGCAAAAACCGCGGTCTGATTTTTGCCGGAAGCGAACTGTACGGCGGTTTGGCAAATACATGGGACTACGGCCCGCTGGGTGTGGAATTCAAGAACAACGTGAAAAAGGCGTGGTGGCAGAAATTTGTGCAGGAAAGCAAGTACAACGTGGGGCTTGACTGCGCTATTCTGATGAACCGCGAAGTGTGGGTGGCGTCGGGTCACGTCGGCGGCTTCAACGACCCGCTGATGGACTGCAAGGCGTGCAAGGCGCGCTACCGTGCAGACAAGCTGATTGAGGACTTCACCGGCGGCGCGGAAACCGGCGACGGCTGGACAAACGCTGAGCTGGAGAAGTACATTGCCGAGCACGACATCGTCTGCCCGAAGTGCGGCAAGAAGGATTTCACCGGCATCCGCCAGTTCAACCTGATGTTCAAGACCCATGCGGGCGTGATGGAAACGCCGGAGAACGAGATTTACCTGCGTCCCGAAACCGCGCAGGGCATCTTCGTCAACTTCGCCAACGTCATGCGCTCCATGCGCAAGAAGCTTCCGGCGGGCATCGCGCAGATTGGCAAATCCTTCCGCAACGAAATTACCCCCGGCAACTTCATCTTCCGTGTCCGCGAATTTGAGCAGATGGAGCTGGAATTCTTCTGCAAGCCCGGCGAGGATTTGCAGTGGTTTGACTACTGGCGTTCGTTCTGCAAGCAGTGGCTGCTTTCGCTGGGCATCAAGGAGGACAGCCTGCGCCTGCGCGACCATGAGCCGGAGAAGCTGGCGTTCTACTCCAAGGCGACGACGGACTTCGAATTCCTGTTCCCGTTCGGCTGGGGTGAACTCTGGGGCATCGCCGACCGCACGGATTACGACCTGACGCAGCATCAAAACCATTCCGGCAAGTCGCTGGAATACCTCGACCCGGTGACGAACGAGCGCTACATCCCCTACTGCATCGAGCCGTCGCTGGGCGTTGACCGCATGGTGCTGGCGTTCCTGTGCAATGCTTACGAGGAGCAGGAGCTGGAGGGCGGCGACGTGCGCACAGTGCTGCACCTGCATCCGGCGCTGGCGCCCTACAAGGCTGCCGTTCTGCCGCTGCAAAAGAACAAGCTGGGCACGCTGGCGAGCGAAATCCACGCGGATTTGGCGAAGTATTTCCCGGTGGATTACGACGAGACGGGTTCGATTGGCAAGCGCTATCGCCGTCAGGACGAAATCGGCACGCCGTTCACGATCTGCGTGGACTTCGACACCGAAGCGACGCAGTCGGTCACGGTTCGCGACCGCGACACCATGCTGCAGGAGCGCGTGGCGCTGAAGGATCTGCGCAGCTACATCGAGGAGCGGATGCGCTTCTAAGTTGCGCACCGTCCGCTCAATCAGCACGCGGGCACTGTATGCAGCCGCGCTCAACCCAATCGCGCGAAAGGGTCAAGGGAGGGGACTTCGTCCCGTTTCATTCTCCCTTGCAGGGTCAAGGGGCAGCGCCCCTTGCGCCTCCCCCCCCTCTACGGAAAGGAATAGACAAATGAAATATCTGCGGAAACTCATCGCCGCGTGTGCGCTGCTGGCGATGCTTTGCCCTGCGCTGGCGGAGGAAACGACCTACGAGCCGCTTCCTTGGCTGGACAGCACGGGCAGAAAACTCCTTGCCGCGCCGTATCTGCCGAATCCGGACTGCTATCTGCCCGATCAGGGCGGATATCACGACGATTCGCTGGATATTCGCGTCGAAACGTCCTACTGGACGCAGGACATCGAGCGCGTTGATGAACCCGGCGAGGGCACGACGACCGTCATGGCGGTGTACGTCAAAATCACCGATCCGACGCAGATTCGCACTGCGCTGGCGTTCCCCTACCCGTCCAAGAACACCGTGCGCGTCGAACGCATGGCAAAGCAGAATAACGCCGTCCTCGCCATCAACGGCGACTACTTCATCTACCATTCTGAAGGAATCGTCTATCGCAACACGCACCGTCTGCGTGAGCTGCCCCGCGAATACCGCGACACGATGATTATCGACACAGAGGGCGGTATGCACATCATTCAGGGCACGACGCATCAAAAATGGCAGGATTATCTGGAAAACGGCGGCACGGTCGCCCACACGTTCTGCTTTGGCCCCGGACTGGTGATTGACGGCGTTGTCCGCGACGAGTTCGACTCCCGCATGGACAACGGCCCCAAGACGCTGGCGCAGCGCATGATTTTCGGACAGATTACCCCGATGGAGTTCGTCATCCTTTGCACAGAAGGCCCGGAAAGCCAAAGCCCGAAATCCATCGGTTTTGACCTGTGGGGCGCGGCAAAGCTGGCGGGCGCGTTCGGCTTGCAGAACGCTTACAACCTCGATGGCGGTTCCTCCTGCACCGTGGTGCTGAACAACGAGAAGATTAACTCCCCATCGAACCCGAAGCGCCGCGAGGTGGGTGACTGCATTTACTTCGCGACCCTGATTCCGAACGAGTAAGCAAATAAGCAAAGGCTGCGCATGGGCGACTGTGCGCAGCCTTTTGGGTAAGATGCTATGAAACAGACCGAACACACCGCGATTGTCCTCCGCTACGCCAATTACCGGGACAACGACCGAATGCTGACCCTCTTCAGCCCGACGAAGGGGCGCATTGAGGCGCTTGCCCGCGGATGCCGCAAACCGCGCTCCCCTATTCTCAACGCCAGCGAGCTGTTCGCCTTGGGTGATTTCGAGCTGTACGAGCGCGGCAATCACCTTACCGTCATCAGCGCGAACCTGATGGAGACGTTCTACCCCCTGCGCGCTGATTTCGACCGCTTGGCCGTCGGAACGTACCTCCTCGGCGTTGTTGAGAACGTCATCCAGCCCGGCGTCCCCGCGCAGGAAACCTTCATGCTCCTGCTGCACACGCTATCGCGCCTGACCTTCTCCGAGCAGCCATGGCGGCCGCTGCTGACCGGCTTTCTGCTGCACTTGTCGCAAAGCGAAGGATTTGTGCCGCGCCTGCACCACTGCGTCCACTGTCAGCGGCGGATTGCGGACGGCGAATCGACGTGGTTCGACCTGACCGAGGGCGGGCTGGTCTGCCGCGACTGCCGCCTGCCTGTGCATGTGCCGATTTCAGCGGCGCAGGTGAACTGGCTGCGAACGATGCTGACGACGGGTTCCGCCGGATGGGTGGATTCGCCGGAGATGATGGCGCCGTACCGCCTGATGCGGCAGTATATCGAGTTGCGGCTGGACAAGCCCGTGCGCAGTGCGGCGATGCTGCCCAAAGAATGATAGCGCAAAGATGGCTTCCAATCCCAAAGTCACGGGACTGGAAGCCGTCTTATTTTGCGATTTTACAGGTTCAGCAGCCTTCTTTGGAAGCCGCCGCAGAGTTCTTCCGCCGCCTCCACGCCATAGGACGCTTTCAGCTTCTCGAAGCACTCCCGCATCCGGCAGGGGCGCGACGTCGTGTTGTGCGCGTCAGTCGCAATGCAGTCAATGTAGCCCTCATCAAGCATCTTGCGCGTCCAGCGGTCAGCGAAAAAGCCCTTCTTCATCAGCACCGTGTTCGCGTTCATCTGCATATACACGCCGTATTCCTCGCGCAGCTCACGGACGTGCTTGAAGTTGCGCATCGGGTCAAAGCGCTCCACATGCGCGAAGATGACCGTGAATCCCGCATTGCCAAAGAGCCGCGCTGCCTCGCACATGCGGCTGTACGGCACGTCGCCGGAGAATTCCACCAGCACTGTCCACGTTTCCGCCAATGACGGATAGTGACCCTCTTTGAGCAGATGCGGGCTGGCATCGGTATAGAGGATTTCGCAGCCGGTATGCAGCGTCACGGGCAGCTGATGGTCTATGCACCACTGCTGTGCCTGTGCGAAATGCGCAAGGTACTTTTCCGTCGGGAAAGGGGTAATGCCCGGTGTCGCGTGGGAGGTGCATACGATGTCGGTGATGCCCTCGTCCACGGCGCGCAGAATCATCTTCTGCGTATCCTCCCACGTTTGCGCGCCGTCGTCTACACCGTAGATGAGATGGTGATGAATGTCAACGAACATGATATTGCTTTTCCTGATTTTAATGAATTTATAGGTAACACCGCACAAATGAGGTGGTCGGCTGGCGAATGGATTTTTCGTCAGAT
>ERZ773243.2679-NODE-2679-length-14364-cov-8.194773_pt1 | contig 14364 bp, 16 predicted proteins | sample MGYA00580520_ERZ773243 | MGnify/ENA primary metagenome ERZ773243 (study PRJEB29015, sample SAMEA2737747) | human gut metagenome | biome: human gut; feature: human-associated habitat; material: faeces | place: China | collected 2012 ... | reverse complement strand
CATAATATTTCGTTTCCTTTCTTTGTGTTCAAAACTAAATTGTTTACGAGTAACAATATAAATATGGATCGAACACGGACAAAGGAAACAAAAAGAACCGGAAACAAACCAACGATCCAGCAATGATGAAGCTCAAGACAATCGCAAACATACAAAAAGAACCCAGATAACTGTTATTCAGATCTGAGTTCTTGTTTGTTTTGGGTTCGATTATTCAGTTTGCTCAGTTGTCTCAGTTGTTTCTTCTGTAGACTCGTAGATAGGAGAAAGATCTAATTCGATTGGGTCTTGTCTATCTGCAAGCCATAAGTCCAAATAATGATTGAAATCTGGAATATCTGTTGTTGCAACATACAACATAGGTCCGTAATCAGCGGAAAGTTTTGTTGCTTGCAATTCTGAGGACGCTTTGAATTCTATTTTGATGAATGTTCCCTTATCTGTTTTCCACCAGAAAGTGTAATTTTCACGATAATAAGGAACTCCCCACGTTTTCAGACAGTCTTCTAATGTTGTTTTGTAGTCGAACTCTAATCCGTATACATTTACAAAGGTCTGAACATTATGATTGATTAGACCTTGGTTCTCAATATGTCTTACTGTGATTTCATTGATCTCATTATTTTCGTTCCAATCAAGTTTTACATTACTTAACTCCTCAGTCGCAACGAATTGTGGTAACGTCTCCTGTGTAACTCCTGGGAAAGCATCAGATATATCCGAATCATTATATAACATCGATCTTATTGCTTTTACACTCAAAACCGGAGCGTATTCCACCGTATCGACTTTAAAATCTTCATCTGTAATCTTAACCTCGCCGGTAGGATTGGAATCGCTTACCCATGTCTTTGTGCTTTTTAATCCGAGCTCTTTTGGAAGCTCCAGATTCATGTCTTCTACAGTGTTACCGATATCAATCGCATATGATTCGAAATCCGGATCATTTGAACTTATTATAATACCAGAAGACGTATCTACTGCGTTGTAATTTGAAAATCGTTCATAAGTTACATACATATGACTGTAACTGAATAAATCTACACTGTGATCAGAGTTTGGTTCTGGATCATAAAGAGAATGGACTTCGTAGTTTTCAAACCCTTTATCTGGTTCTATCTCAAATTGGAATCCGGCTGGCAGCATATCAGGTTCTTCTTCCTGTGTTTCGGTTTCCACTTCTTCGCTTGCCTTTGTTTCGGTTACCTCCTTTTCGATGCCTGCCTGATCTGCTTTACTTTCTTTTCCTTTTGATCCGCATCCGGATGACAGTAACATCAAACCTGCAAGCGAAAAACATAAGTATCTCTTCATTTTCATAACATTTTCTTTCCTTTCTTTTGTGTCGTAATCTCCATTATAGCTATCCAGTTTGCAAAATGCAAATATTTGAATTCTATACATAATAAGGCTCACTTTTCGAAAACTCGTCAACGAAAACACAAAAAGAAAATACCCCACTTGTTGTAAGCAGGGTATCTTCGTTTTCGTTATTCAGTTTTCTAGTTTGTTATAAGCTTAGTCCAAACACAATTCGAACATTTTTATAATTACAATCAATTGTACAAAGATAAGGAATAATTTTAGTAAAGAAATCCCCGGCAATTTCAGAATACTTGCATTCTTCTTCGAAATAATACACTTCTTTATTCCAATCAAAATTCTGTATTTCTTCTAACGATAGATATGATGTATACGATAAATCTTCTAACAAAAATGCTGTTTCTTCATCCATATCAGAAGGTAATCCTTTGTATGAAGAAATTATTGAAAGTTCATCGAAACCATTTTTATTATGATATCCACATAAAATGTGAAACAAGCCAGTATTCCTATTGATTGGAACCATGTTATTTCTCCAATCTGTGTTTTTTACTAGATTCCATTTGTTTGTGTCTAAATCTTTATGTTCCACAAACATCCACATATCTGCTCCCATTGCTTATTTTCCTTTCTTTTTTTTTATATATTATAAGGCTCATAATTTCGAAAACTCGTCAACGAAAACACAAAAAAAAGAAATACCCCACTTGTTGTAAGCAGGGTATCTTCGTTTTCATTATTCAGTTTTCTAGTCAAGGTTTACAAACTTGTTGTAAACGATGACGTTGACTACTTTACTGTTCCATTCCTCGTAACAGTATGTAGCTGAATTCTTATTTGGCAGGTACGTTCGGTCAACAATGAACTCTGTCATGCATCCGGAAGCTTCTGTAAACAAACCTCTGGAATCCGTATGAATGTCCGCTTTCAGGTCACCCATGATACACGGGATTATAATTCCGTTTTCTAACACCAGGTCAAAATACTGACCAATTGCCGTGTTAAAATACGTTCCAACAGCAATCGTAAACCGTCCATCGTATACTCTGAGTCCGACTTCGTTTGTCTGGCATAACGACTGTAGTTTTGCCTGATTGGTATTCTTCCCGAATGCTCTATATGGAAGTACCGTTTTTGTTGTATTTCCGTCTGTGATCGGATATTCTTTGATCACTTCGTACGTTTCCGGTTGTTCTGTTGCTTCTATCTCGGTTCCGTTTTCTTGGTTTTCTGAATTTGGGTCCGATTCTTCTGTAACCGAAGACTCAGCAACACTCGAAACGGAAACAGAATCTGATTCTGCCACTGCTTCTTCAGACTCTCCGTTTGCAGACTTTACAACATCTGCTTTATGTCTTGTAACCATAGCCTCATCTCGTGCGTTCCTGAGACTGGCTGTGATTCCAGCGTCCGTATGTATAGATCTTTCTGGTGTCAGGACTGATGTTATACCTGCAGGTTTAGTAACCAAAACTCCTGGGTTCTGGACCACAAGATTCTGTGCTGACACATTCATACCTCCGCATAAGGTTACAAAAGTTACAATACCCGTACAGAGGTACTTAACAGCTAAGTTTTTCATAAAGTTCTCCTTTCCTTTATCGCTGTTTTATTTTCCCTTAAATATGGGCTACGAGCGGACAAAGTAATCGGAGTGTTGTGCACTATGCTGAAATTGCAATGAAATCATTGTGCACATTGCTTAACTATCGTAACTTTGGATTCTAACCACGAAGCTCTTTAGATCCGTGTGCACTTGATTACGAAATATGGACAAAAGAAAAGGACAAGAATTATATCTCGTCCTCATCCTTTTCCTTATCCTTGATCAGTGTGCTTTGAAGTTGTAGATAGGAATAATTCTATCTACGATTGAAACTGTATCCTTGATGTTTTCCATGATCTCATCCATAGGTTTGTATACGAATGGAGATTCATCAATTGTTGACTCTGTTACGGAAGTTGAATAGATGCCAGACATCGAATCCTTGAAATCATCCATCGAAACAGCATCCTTCGCTTTTGATCTCGAAAGAATACGTCCTGCTCCATGTGGAGCTGAATAATTCCAGTCTGGATTTCCTTGTCCGATACAGATAAGCGAGCCATCACGCATGTTAAGCGGAATTAATACTTTTTCTCCTGATTGCGCTGAAATGGATCCTTTACGCAGGATTCGATTCTTCGTGTCAATGTAATTGTGCACTGTCTGAAACGAATCCGTTACATGCAGATCCATAGCCTGGAGGATCTGGATTGCGATTACTTCCCGGTTTATCCATGCGTGTTCCTGAGCCAGTTCCATATCATGCAGATAATCATCGAAAATCTTACCTGTCACATAGGATAACTCTTTTGGAATCGAAGGTCTTTGTGCCCAGAATTTCTTGATCTCACTTTCGATTTCTGATGGTCTGCCTTCTGCTTTTAATCTGGCTACAATCTCCTGGATCTTTTCTTCGGATCCGCTTGCCTTCAGTGCCTTATATCCGAGCTCCTGATAATAGTTACAGATTTCGACACCAAGATGTCTGGATCCGGTATGAATTACAATCCAAAGATTGCCATTCGTATCTCTGTCGACTTCAATGAAATGGTTCCCACCACCGAGCGTCCCAAGAGAACACATTGCTTTTTCTACATTCACCGGCGCCAAAACTTTGTCTACGTTTGAGGTTGCGATCGGGTGTTCATGGAATTGAATCCAGCTGGTACATACTGGTTAATTGCAGCATCCAATAACGAGAGGTCAATGTCTGTTTCCTCAAGCTGCAATGCATACATTCCGCACCCAATATCGACGCCTACTAAATTTGGCACTACCTTGTCTGTTAACGTCATTGTAGTCCCGATTACACATCCGCTGCCCGCATGACAGTCCGGCATGATCCGGATCTTACTTTCGGCAGCATACGGCTGGTTCAACAATCCGATTACCTGACTGATCGTCTCCTGATCGATGTTGTCAGTAAATACTTTCGCATCTCCGTATTTTCCTTTAAGCTCTAACATATTTGTTTCCTCCTTTTATTTGTCATTTATTTTGTTATCCTAAATATGTGAGAAATCAAAGCACACAAAAAGAGACCAGGATTTCCCAGTCTCTTTCTCTTTGTTTTAGTATGCGGTTGTCTAAATTAGAATGAGTCACAAAATAAGTTCCATATCTTGACAAACTACCTTATCCTCATCCTCAATTTCCGCCCTTTCTATCTGCTTCGTAGCATAGGCATCATCTGTATAGATTACAGGTTCTGGTAATGACTTTGTTTCGATGCCTGAATAAACGGAAGCTAACTGTTTTCGGCGTCGATGCAATTTTCCTGCCACAGCGTCTCTTCGGTCTAATGCTTCATCTGGTCTTGTTTCGTTTTCCACGATTCCTGACATATAAATGCCTCCTATCTGCTGCAAAAACCTGATTCTAAAGGTCGTAACGTTTTCTCATCAATGACTGCGAAAACGACACGTTCGAATGCTCCCTTGTACTTATCTGTCAACAGATAATTATACAGAGCTCCCAAAGTTTCCGGATTCTGTCCGAAAACACCACATCCGAATGCTCCAAGGATCAATGTTTTAACTCCGTTTTTGACTGCTATGTCAAGAATGAAAGTCATGCGGTCCAACAATGCATTTCCATTCATCTTCTGACTACCACCTGCTGCCAGGTATTCGGATGCGTTTGGTGCTGCACAAGTGATCACATCGCAACGTTTCTCTTCACCTTCTTCATCACGGAAAAAGACAATGCCCGGTGAGTATAAAGCGCGATTGCTATAAAGGCATCCTACTGATGATAATGCGTGTTTGTTCGCGAAGTAGTAGGATTCAAGTTTTCGATCGCTAATAACCGGATACAAAGTGCTTTCTAAACACAATGCTTCTTCCTGAGCCATGGCTCCGTAAATGAATCCACCACCTGGTGTTGTGAAGTTTGCGAAATTCAGGATTGCTGTGTTCGCGTCTGCATATTTGAAAACTGCAGATACAGAATCCGTCTGCTCGAAAACAAACTCGGTTTGCAATGATCCACGTTCTGGATAAATCAATTCACTCGAATCGTATACCTTTGTTCTGTCGATGCTGTCCTTGATATCTAAGGCATACTTGGTCTGAGCCATGTTCACGAAAATCACTCTTTCTATGTTTTTAGAGCTGTTTCCAAATCCAAAATTGTTGTAATTATTCATGTTTCGTCTCCTTTTCTTTGAATACGTTTATTTGTTATTACTAAATATGGGATACGAGATGGAAGACAAAAACAAAAGAGACCGACATATGACGATCTCTTTCTGTTTGTTTAAATCGCAGCCAGAACAAGCAGACAACTCACTGCTTTTCGTTTCATAATATTTCGTTTCCTTTCTTTGTGTTCAAAACTAAATTATTTACGAGTAACAAGATGCATATGGTCTGAACACGGACAGAGGAAACAAACCTACATCGTCTACCACGACAACGCTTACAAAAACAATAGAACTCCAAGAATCATGATAACAATAACCAGAAACACGGTCAGTATCGTTGGCTGTCCCGTTCTCTCATAAGTCGTAATCTCTTGTTTCGGAACCAGTATAACGCGTGCTTCTTTTTCGGTCCTTAATATAACATCTCCATTATTTTCACCGACCTTATGAGCACGCAGAGGCTGGTTCTTTAACGCCGGATCCGCTATTTGGTCTCCGTATGTCTGGGTTACCTTAGAATCCATCCGGACGGTAGGTCTATGAAATCTCTGTGGGCGAGTGTTGGCTTCGAAATCCGTCTGCTGTTCTTTGTTCTCATCTTTCTCAATCAGATCAGTTGGTTTTAAAGATCCTCTATTCATCATAATTCCTTTCTATCACTCCGGAACGTTTTAGGTCCCGGAGTTTGTTAACGTTTTATTCATTTCTCTGTTTTGATTCATCTTCAATGGTTAACGGGTCGTCATCCTCAATACGGTCATCATGTCCGTCAAAATCAAGATCCATCATGAATCCGTTATATCCAAAGATTCGTTCGCCAGTAACTCGTCCCTGTGCTCTTGCTTTCTCTAACTCCGCGAACTGAAGCCCAAGTCTTCTTACTTCTTCGTCACCCATGTCAACTACATTGTTTACGAGACGGACGTACGCATCTGCAAGGTCTTTGTCTGTCTTCTCAAGTTTCTGTGTTCCAAACTGGATCGTCTGCATCAGCTGGCTGTAAATGACAGATCTTTTTTGATCATCAATCATCTTTTTCATCTCATCCTGCATACGTTTCTTTTCTCGCTCCCATTCGGCGCCTTTCGTATGCATCTTATTGATTCGTTCCTGCATGTGCTCAATTTCTTCGGATGCCCTTCGTTTTTCAATAAGCTCTACTTTTTGTCTGCCAACCTGTTCCTGCAGTTGTTTTGTATAGATCCGGAGCTCATCCTGGTCTTCTGGGAGTGGTTTGCGCTCATTGGCTACGATCTGTTGGGCTTCCTTTGGTGATAAATGTTTTGCAATCGATCCGGAAGTGCCTCTTTTGTAGCCCATATCCGCAAACGATGAAGCGAAATCTGACTGTAGTTTTGCAAAGTCCTGGAAAGCAAAGTAGTCTAAATACGAAAATCGTTTGATTCCTCTTTCGTCTTTCACGATCGGTGTACACTGTACATGGATGTGCGGCATCGATTCATCCATATGTAAAGTTGCGAGCAATACATTATCGGAACCCATTCGTTCGTTTACCCACTCAAGTGTTCTTGTTTTCCATTTTTCAAATTCTTCCTGATCAGCTGGCAGTCCGTATAATGAGACGATCTCATTTGTATTCGGGTCACGATACTGATCCATTCCAATCTGATCACAATGTTCTCGGAAATACTTGTAATTGACTTCCGGATGCTCAATCCGATTTCCGTCTTTGTCCGTGTGATACATTTTGACGGCTCCTGGGTATGTCATACACATATCCACAATATTGACGGCATTCTTCCGCACACGCTCTCCGTCTCCGTAACGAAAATCAAAATCCTGTTTTGTTGTTGTCTCGTAACTGTCGCTTTCTTTCTTTCGGTCATATTTCCGGACACGGCTCCACTCGGCGTCACTGATCTGTTCTCCAGTTACTTTTTCCATAGCTGTTTTCATGACGTCCATTCCTTCGTGTCCGACTAAGATTTCGTTATCTTTACTTCTTGTGTAATCAATATGTTTCGGACCCTTATCCATTGCCATTGTTGCTTTGACTTCCACATCTACGGGCTCATTTGTTTTCGGGTCCAAAAAAGCGAACCCGCCTTTAAAATTCCTGGTGTAGTGTTTTGTCAGTCCGGTTACAATATTCTTGGATGTCATTGGTTCGACATGGATGTATGAAAATCCGCTTCCTGTTGCATTCATATTTGTTTCCTCTTTTCCGGTGCCAGACTGATGGATTGCGAGTGATGGGGTTAACTACTTCGGCACCAAAATCAAACCCATCTCCATCTGCTACTAAATATGTGCGGCATGGGTACAAAGTAACAGAACAACTAGTAGTACAATGACTACTACATCACTAAAACATATAGTAAGTAATGTTGAAAACATCAGGAACCCAGTAATAACACACTGTTATTACGGAAACTTACTGCTGCTTTCTGGTCTTTGCTTTCCATTTGTTTTATGTGCTTTTATTTTTGTTCCTTTCTTTTGCAACCGGTGTTTGTTTCTCGTTTTTACAACCCATATCTCGTTCTCCGTTTTCGTCCGCCCTCTCATCTTAGTTGCGCTTCGTTTTGCATACCGTCCTTTAGATCCTTACCTTTATCTGCTTTCTATCTGTTTAGCAAACACGTCTCTCGTGATCCAATCAATGGTATGCGGATGCTTTTCGCACCCGGTGTTTTATCTCCATTCTTTTTTATATCCTTATTTCTATCGATATCATCTAGCTGGTATGCTGTATTGGATACGAATGGCTAGGAGACTGTATGTCGGGTGCTGACTTCCTTTCGGAACCAGTCATCTCGTTTTCTATCACACCAATATCATCTAGGTGGTATGCGCTTGTGATCTTTAATTCTTGATATCAGATATAGCGAAAACTACTCATCCGGTTCCACTCATCCGCATCCAACGTATTCTGATCCCAATCATGAGCGCACACACTTTTCGTATACCAACATTTGTTTCCACACGTACGATCACACATCGTTTTTGGCTCCGGTCTTTTCGTATCCGCTATGTATCACTGATTGGAACCTTATTCTCCAGGATACGATATTTAGGAGCCGAATGCCGACGTATCATCTAGGTGATATACTAATTATGTGCCGGTATTTTTGAGCCCCATGATCCTATATGTCTCACATGTTTTGTATACGGCTTATCTGGAATCTAAAGGCATTTGTTATCCAATTGTCTGGCTGCTAGTTAAATGGTCTCTACGGGGCGTATACGAGCTCACGAAGGCATTCTTTTGGTAACCTGTCATTCTGTGTCCGTTCTTGTCGTTTGCAGGTATTAGAAGGCGCATATTCGGACACAAAACATTCCGGTTACAGATTCTCTTGTAATCTGGCTAAAGTAGCTATACGGGGCGTATACGGGGCGTATACGGGCTCACAGAAGTATCCGTTTGTATCGGTACCGGCAGCAGTATGCAGGTGAATCAGAGAACAACAATGGATGCGGAACGTCTGAAGTAACATCAAATGTGCACGAGGTGGTTGGTTATCAGCTAGATGATATACGGATATATTTGAGTACTGAGTTTGGTAACGGAAGTATCGGATCCAGATATGAGATACCAACTAGATGATATTATGCAGATCCGGAATGTTTTGGCACCGGATATTAGTATGCAGATATATAGAATCAGACTGTGATATACAAAACAGCATACATAGAATAGGTGCCAGATATCAGTTAGATGATATGAATGTGTGTCCGGTTGTTTTTGATATCAACCATTCAGGTATCAGGTTATTGGTATGCGGTATATAGAGTTCGGATTGTTTAGTTACCAGCTAGATGATATCGATACAAACGGACACGAAAACAAACTGGTATCAGCTAGATGATATATGGGCGGTATCTGAGTTCGGATCCGAAATATCGGCTAGATGATATTTAAAACATATGGATCCAGGTAATGATACCGAAAACAAGTACCTGCTAGATGATATACATGATGATACGGATTCCAAGTTCCGTACCCAGAAGAAGTACCAACTAGATGATATGGAATATGTGGGTACGAAATACCGAATCCGAAAACGGAATACCAGCAAGCCGGTATGTAAAGATTCTGACCTCGTTATATCAACATACCAGCAAGCCGATACCTAATATATTATTTCCAGAATATCAGCGTACCAGTAAGATGGTATAACAATGGAATCTGTGTCCGGATAAGCGTATCACAAAGCCGGTATGCGATTGAGAGGATGATAAGTGGATACAGAATGGCGGACACGAAATAATGGCAGATGATAATGATGTATCGGGTTATTGATATGCGAAAGAAATAGAAGGCTAATAAACGAGGAAACAGATAAGAGGAGGAGAAAGATGCTATGGTTGCAAATAAGGTGACCAAAGCAAACAGGTTTCAAAAACGAACCACTGCAAAAACATCAGTGGTCAAAAACGATGGAGATGGAAAGAAGAGAACAAAGACAAGGACCACGGAGAGAGGCAGCACGACATAGGAAACCTATGTCTGGGTCTCCGATGTTTACAACATTACTTACTATAGGTTTTGTTTTCATAGCTGTCATTGTAATAGTAGTTTGTATTCGGCGTTCTGAATCCCTTATTTTCAGTTCCAAGCAAAGCCCCAATCAGCCGGATTCTAAGCCCGAATACGACACCCAGGATTCCCCTTAGTGCACCGTAATAGCAAACTACTATAGTATATTATTACATAGTGAATGTTTTACTAGTAGTTCAACTACTAGTAGTTTGTTCACTGTTGGATTACGAATACTTTTATGCAGGAGAAAAGAGCCTGTCATTTGGCAGACTCTAATATCGGGTATATATCTGTACACTCAGTGCAACTTCCTTCAATTCGAATAATAGTTCTACGATTGCAAAAGTCGGAACTGAATCAATCGGAACCGGATCATCGTTTGTATCCGTAGATTTTGATGCACCTGATTTTGAGATCTGATATTAGAAAACGATTCTGATAACAACACGATTATTTTGCGCTCTCTTCTGTTTTTAGCAACCGATCCATAAGAAACAGCATCCGTTCAATCAGGATACGAATGTCAGAATCAAAAGGAATACAGTAAAATCGTCAACATAGTGCATATTTTTGAAATATTTTGCAAATAAGTGTTGACAAAAGTGAGAATCCTTGTTATATCCTAAATGGAGATACCAATATGTGGTATGCGAATACGATATTGGTACAAATGCTGGCAACAGAAATAGGGACGAATAAGATCCCATATACGGCAGCGGATCAGCCAAATGAAAAAGCCGCAAAGATAGTGTCCCATTTCACAGGTGGTATAAATGGGCATGAGAAGGGAAACCTAATCGTGAAATCTCAAAGAATAGCATTCCAAGAGATAATTCTTACAGATTGCGAGCTGTAAGAAAACAAATAAACGAAGACGAAAAGAAAAGACCTTTGATTTCGCAGATCAAGGTCTTTTTCTTTTTATTTACAAAACTACCGTTAACTCAGTCTGTTTACCCGATTATAATACGCAGAAGCATTTTCAAACTTCTTAGCGATCGCATCATAATGATAGACTTCATCTGAAAGAAAATCAGATTCTGATACTTCAGTCTGATTAATCTCTCTCACCATGTTTTGCAGCTCTTCTACAGTCGATGTGCCGTCATCAGCGAGAATAATAAGCTCATGGATAGATGACGGAAGGATATAGTAGCTACCGCCAACAACTGCTGCTGCGTGTTCAAAGAAACCTGGGTACGCAAGCACCTTTGCTCCAAACCGGAAATCAGGTACAGTAGCAACATACATTGGAATTGGATCCAATTTATACATACTGGAAAAGAAAGAATTAATAGAAGATACCTGTATTGGCTGTTTATTGATCGCGTTTGCGACTGCCTGGTTTTTTATCTGATCTTCTGGGTACCCAATCGCATTTAAAGTATCATTTGGAATCATAATGATATGATGTTTCGGTTCCCCTGTTTCTGCTTTCATAAAACAATAGATAATTGCAAGATCCTCCAATTCATCATGGACAACTCCTTCAATATCAGGAACCTTGCTTTTTGGAAGCACAACAAGGCTCAATTCAGTTTCGGTAACACGATTCATTTTGATTTCTGGTTTCATACATTTTTTCTCCTTGTATATGTTTGTTTTTGTTTTTGTTATCCTAAATATGGAGTACACAATGCGGAACTACATAACAGTTGACGTTTATCAGTCAACACAAACGGTAACCAATACGAACGCCCGCAGTACATCGAGTGGCAGATAGCCTCGGAACTGATTGATCAGATCTGATATAGATTTCTCTCGTTTTAATTCAATACCGAGAGCCCCATCGATTGTCTGCTCACTAAAGAAATCAGCATAATCCGTCAACACAATGTCTGTATTCGATTTATCAACAAAAACATCAGAATCCTTGCGAATCAAATCTGCTACTTTATTTCCATAATCGTCAATCTGTTTGTATGTAAGAAATCTGTTTCCGTTCTGTTTTATGGATTCGATAAATGCGTTTGCGATAACATCATCCATACCAATATGATAACAATTCATATATTTTCCTCTTTCTGCTTTTCAAATCTTGGATACGAGTTTAATCGTTAATCTAACAAACTTCCTCTTATCCTTTTCCTTTCATTGTGTGGACAGGGATTTTCACCCTGCATAACTCCGCTCACACTACTTACTTTCCTATACCAGACGCGACATACATTTACGAAGATGTGTGCCACTACTACGGAGTCCCTCCCTGCGCGTCTACATATTCCGCCACCACACAATTACTACCATTGAGACGTTTTCGATTTCTCTTTAGCGACTCTACGTACATATTCCCAAGATGTTTCAAGTCTGTTTGCTTTTGCATCATAATGATACAAGACGTTCGTCAGATAATCATCATGATTTAATGCTTCGTCGCCCAAAAGCATGTCCTGAAGTTTATCACTCAAATAATCGGCGCTTACTGCAACTTTATCGTCTACTAAAATGATCTCGTGTACGGAAAATGGTAAGACGAAAAAACTACCACCGATTGTCTTTGCTGCCTGTTTCAAAAAGTCTGGATATACCAAAACAGAAGCTCCAAATTGTTTTCTGGCATTTGAGACGACATAAATGGACTTGTCTTTCTTTTTGTCACCAATCTCGAAAACATTAATAGGCGTAATATTGATCCAGGAATCAAATTCTGTTTCACTACCCTGGATTTCAACCAGGCTTTTCATAACTGCCGGATTGTTTTTAGCTGCATTTTCGAACACGTCTGATTTGAATTCATACTCTGTGATATTCAGTGCATCTAGTGTCTGATCTGTAATGATGGAATTGTTTTTCGTTCCAAGACAGAATACAGCACACATTCCACCAATCGGGATATGAATGGCGTCGTAAATATGCAGGTCCGGGAAAGCACAACAAAGAGCTTCTCCTTTATCACGTGGAACCATCCTGATTGTAATCTTATCTTTAATCAAATCATATTTTAAACTCATGTTTTGTGTCCTCCATTTTTGTGAACGAATATCCCGTATCCCAATAATGCAAACAATCATGCGTTCACACTATCAGGACACGAAATCTGAATTTTGACCTATTCGCGAGTCCGACGAATGTAATCTTCGACGACTTCGAACTTTTGAGATTCGGCGTCATAATGATACAGATTGTCTGATAAGATATCTTCACGAGCGTGAACAGTTCTGTTTATCAGTTCGATTTCGTTTTTTAATTCGTTGATACCGTCATCGCAAAGATCACCAGAATCTTTAACAAGGATTAATTCGTGGACGGATGACGGGATTACGTAATAACTACCACCAACAGTTGCTGCAGCCTGTTCAAAGAATCCTGGATAAGCGAGTACGCATGCACCAAACTTTTTGCTTGGAACGGATGCTATATACATCATACTTGTTGCCTCATCTTTCGGAATCTGAGTTCCAATAATTGACTCAATTTCGGAGTCCATAGACTTGATAACAGCTGGGTTTCTTGTCATGGAATTCATAAGAGCATCATTTTCGATCTGCTTTATGCTTACAGTATTTAAGACTGATACTGAAACGGCATTCATAATTTCATCAAAATCCCTATTAGCTGCGTTTAAGACATACACAATTGCAATATCTCCAAGAACCCTATGTTTTGTGTTCTCTAATAAATCTCTATTGTATTTTTCAGATATAACATTGACCTCAAGCAGGTCTTTAATGGAATTATACATATCACTAACTCTCATTTTTCTTTCCTCCGTTTTTGTTTTCTGATCATCATAAGGCTCACTTTTTGGAAACCTCGTCAGGAATGCGATAATTTCTTTCCATCTTTTTCACACATCATAATCCGCATTCCTCTGTCCGTTTCTAAATATGCTCGCCTCAAAAACAAGGGAAAACCAAGATTCGTATCCTGTATTCTGGGCACAAAAAATAACCAGACCAAGCACGAAGTATAATCCTGTAGTGCCACAAAATTGCGGATACAGGTCACTCGAGTTTTCTTCGTGAAAGATCTGGTTTAAAGTATTACGGAGCTGCTGGCAGCATATCATATCCGGTTGCGAGTCCGTTTACGATATGCCGTTTACACATCTCCATTTATGTCATATCAAAAATAAATATGGGTTAAACGAATATTGGTTAACAAAGGTGTGCCAACATCCAAGCATACAAGACTGCAGTTGTATCCGGTTGTTTTCGAATACACAGTCGTTCGTATATACCAGGTTGTGTTTGTCTTTTAGAACCTCAGTCATCCCGTAATATTAGAACACGGTTGTTAGTATACGATTATTTTTGTATTCGAAATATTCCGGATACAAAGTATTTAGTATACTAATATTTTGTATACTAAATATTTAGTATTATATATTATATATATTTAGTA
>ERZ773243.2640-NODE-2640-length-14551-cov-13.071330_pt1 | contig 14551 bp, 15 predicted proteins | sample MGYA00580520_ERZ773243 | MGnify/ENA primary metagenome ERZ773243 (study PRJEB29015, sample SAMEA2737747) | human gut metagenome | biome: human gut; feature: human-associated habitat; material: faeces | place: China | collected 2012 ... | reverse complement strand
ACATAAAATGCGTGAGCGATATGCAGAAATTGATAGCAAATTGTTACCAATGCTTTCCGATAATCAGGAGTGCTTAAACAGAATAAACGAAACGATTCCGAAGGCAGGAAATATTGCAAGTTATATACAAAGAAATTCGCAGTATCCAATCTATCAGAATACGGATGTGATGTATTTCGATGAAGCAGTAAAGGGATTAGAGACCCAGCTTGAAGATCTTGCAAAGGCACAGAAGTTTATCTTCATGGAGTATCATGCTATAGAAGATGCAGAGGCGTGGCATAAAATCCAAAAGATTCTGGAAGAACGAGTAAAAGTTGGAGTGGAAGTACGCATATTTTATGATGATATGGGTTCTATAGGATTTATTAATACTGATTTTGTAAAAAAAATGGAGTGCGTAGGAATTCATTGCCGTGTATTCAATCCGTTTGTACCAGGTTTAAATTTGTTCTTGAACAATCGTGATCATAGAAAAATAACGGTTATTGACGGGAAAGTTGGGTTTACCGGTGGATACAACCTCGCAAATGAATATTTTAATTATACACATCCTTATGGACAATGGAAAGATACAGGTATTCGTTTAGAAGGAGATGCTGTTCAGTCACTCACAGTGACATTTTTGGAAATGTGGAATGCGGTTAGTGATAAAGATGCGAATGATCCTGATTTTGGTAAATATATTTTTCATTATGATTACAAGGCACAGCAAACGGGGTTTATTCAGCCTTATGCAGACAGTCCTATGGATAATGAACAGGTTGGAGAAGAAGTTTATATCAGTATGATAAATAAAGCTGAAAAATACTGTTGGTTCATGACTCCATATCTGATTATAACAGACGAAATGACACATGCGTTATGTTTGGCTGCTAAGCGAGGAGTGGATGTCAGAATTATTACACCGGGTATTCCAGACAAAAAATTTATTTATAATATCACTCGTTCTTTTTATCATGGATTGGTTAAACATGGTGTGCGTGTTTATGAATGGACTCCTGGTTTCTGCCATGCAAAAATGAGTGTGGTGGATGACTGTATGGCAACTTGTGGAACAATTAATCTGGATTATCGAAGTTTATACCATCATTTTGAAAATGGATGTTTTATGATAGATTGTCAGTCTGTTTTAGACATAAAGAGTGATTTGATAAAAACCATGGGTGAATGTCGTGATGTGACAGAACAATATTGTACCGGACGCAGTGCATATTTACGATTAGGACAATTATTTATGAGATTATTTGCTGGATTGCTATAAGAATCTGATTATTTCAGGAAGAAGGAGGATGCCTATGGCAGAAAAAGTGGATCAGATGGATCCAGATGAAAAAATCGTTGAGATAGCGATTGAACGGTTAAGAGTATTGGCATTGGAACTGAGAAATTATATGAAAATTGTTCATCCGGGAACTTTCATTTCCAAACCAGTAAACTAAGTAAAATAAAAATTCTGATTTACAAATAACAGATAAAGTATTAAAATAAACAAAAAGATATCTTCAGGGCAGGGTGAGATTCCCTACCGGCGGTAAAGCCCGCGAGCCGAGAGGCATGATCCGGTGAGATTCCGGGGCCGACAGTACAGTCTGGATGGAAGAAGATGATAGTACAGTTGATTTTTTGTATGAATGAATGTAGTATCAGAGCTCTGAGATGGTGATCCATTTCAGAGCTTTTTATATAGGAAAATCAGACATTCATTTATCAATCATATGTAACCGATCAATTCCACCCTGCAGATATTTCTGCAGGCTTTTTTTGTATCTGGTACATCGTTTTCGAAATAACTATACCATTCACTTGTCTGTGAATCCGATTGCACATGTTTAAAAGCCTCGGCGTAGCCCAGGCAAAGAACAGGAATAAGAAAGAAGGAATAGAAATGACGGATCAGGAATATATGCTTCGGGCTATTCAACTGGCCAAAAAAGGAGAAGGCTGGACGAATCCCAATCCTATGGTAGGGGCAGTGATCGTAAAAGACGGAAAGATCATCGGGGAAGGCTATCATAAAAAGTATGGAGAACTTCACGCGGAACGTAATGCAATTGCTTCTCTTACAGAATCGGCAGAAGGTGCGGTGATTTATGTCACGTTGGAGCCTTGCTGTCATCATGGTAAAACACCTCCATGTACGGAAGCGATCATTGAACAGAAGATCAGAAAAGTGGTGATCGGTTCCAGAGATCCGAATCCGAAAGTGGCAGGAAAAGGTGTACAGATGTTAAGGGAAGCCGGTGTAACAGTAGTTGAAGATTTTATGAGAGAAGAATGTGATCAGCTGAACCCGGTGTTTTTCCATTATATTACTACGAAGACTCCTTATGTGGTAATGAAGTATGCCATGACACTGGATGGGAAGATCGCAACGAAAACAGGAGCATCAAAATGGATCACCGGAGAATCTGCACGAAAAGAAGTACAGCATATGCGGCATCAGTACATGGGAATCATGGCTGGTATTGGAACTGTGCTTGCAGATGATCCGATGTTAAACGTCCGGGTAGAAGGCTGGAAAAGTCCTGTCAGGATTGTGTGTGACAGTAAGCTCAGGATCCCGCCGGGCAGTCAGATTGTAAAAAGTGCGGAAAAGTACCGGACGATCGTGGCTTATGCAGAACAGAAAAATGCAGAAGAGAAAATAAAAATATTACATACCATGGGAGTTGAAACCATTTACTGTCCCGACGAAAAGAATCAGATAGACCTTAAGAAGCTGATGGCAGATCTTGGAAACAGAGGCATTGACAGCATCCTCCTGGAGGGAGGAGGTACGTTAAATGACAGTGCACTGCGAGCTGGAATTGTAAAGGAAGTACAGGCTTTTGTGGCACCAAAGCTGTTTGGCGGTGTGGCTGGGAAGACACCGGTAGAGGGTATTGGAGTTGAACTGCCGTCTGAAGCAGTGGAACTGAAATATACAGATATCTGCCAGATCGGTGAGGATATCCGGATAAAATGTCAGGTGTGTGATAAAAAACAGGAGGAATCATGTTTACAGGAATCGTAGAAGAGAAAGGAAAAGTCCGTTATATACAGCTGACAGGGGAATCAGGGATCCTGGCAGTGAAAGCCCGGAAAGTCCTGGAAGGGACAAGGATCGGTGACAGTATCGCTGTGAATGGTGTGTGTCTGACAGTTACGTCGATTCAGCCGGACGGATTTACTGCCGATGTGATGGCAGAGACGATCAGAAGAAGCAGTCTTGGCAGCTGCAAGGCCGGAAGCCAGGTAAACCTGGAACGTGCAATGGCTGCAGACGGCAGGTTCGGGGGACACATAGTAAGCGGCCATATTGATGGGACTGGCGTGATACGTTCCATGCTCCGGGAAGAAAATGCCATCTGGGTATCAATTGAGACATCGCCACAGATTTTGCATCTGATTGTGGAAAAAGGATCCGTCTGTATTGATGGGATCAGCCTGACAGTTGCAAGGGTTGATGAAGCTGGTTTTCAGGTGTCGGTCATTCCACATACAGGAGAAGAAACCACTCTTTTGGAAAAGGTGCCGGGGGATCTGGTTAATCTGGAAAATGATGTGATCGGAAAATACGTAGAAAAACTGCTTGGCATCAGAAAAAACGAAGAAGAGAAAAAAGAATCCGGAATTACGATGGAGTTTCTTGAAGAATTCGGGTTTTAGAACAGGAGGATATACACTATGTCACAAAATTATCAGTACAACACAATTGAAGAAGCACTTAGGGATCTTAAGGAAGGAAAAATAGTTCTGGTCACAGATGATCCGGACAGAGAAAATGAGGGAGATCTGATATGTGCGGCAGAGTTTGCGACCAGGGAAAATATTAATTTCATGGCGACCTATGCAAAGGGTCTTATCTGTACACCGATGAGTGCAGAAATTGCGGCGAGATTGAACTTTCCGCCGATGGTTGCGGAGAACACGGACAATCACAGTACAGCATTTACCGTGTCAGTAGATCACGCAGATACAACCACAGGTATCTCTGCGGAAGAGCGCTCCTATACTATCATGAAGTGTGTGGATGATCAGTCAAAACCGGAGGATTTCAGAAGACCGGGACATGTGTTTCCGCTTATTTCCAGAAAAGGCGGGGTTTTGGTACGAAATGGCCATACAGAGGCAACAACAGATCTTATGAGACTTGCCGGACTGAAAGAATGCGGCGTGTGCTGTGAAGTTATGAAAGAAGATGGAACTATGATGCGTACATCACAGCTATGGGAAATGGCAAAAGAGCATAACCTTACATTTATTACGATCCGTGATCTGCAGGATTATATAAGAATACATGAAAAGCATGTAAAGGAGGAAGCCGTTGCAAACCTCCCAACGCAGTACGGTGATTTTAAAATGTATGGTTATATCAATGATATTACAGGAGAGCATCATCTGGCACTGGTAAAAGGTGATCTGGGAGATGGTGAGGATGTGCTTTGCCGGGTACATTCGGAGTGTCTGACAGGGGATGCATTCGGATCGCTCAGATGTGACTGTGGCCTGCAGCTGCAGACAGCGATGCGCCAGGTAGAAGCAGAAGGCCGAGGAATCATTCTGTATATGAGACAAGAAGGCCGAGGAATCGGACTGATCAATAAGATCAAAGCATATGCGCTTCAGGAGCAGGGATACGATACTGTGGAGGCTAATGTGAAGTTAGGGTTTGCACCGGATCTCAGAGAGTACTGGGTCGGGGCACAGATACTGTCAGACCTTGGTGTGAAATCATTAAGATTACTGACAAATAATCCGGATAAAGTCTATGGACTTGGCGAATTCGGACTGAAGATCAATGAGAGAGTACCTCTGGAGATTCCGGCACAAAAGTATGACCGGAAGTATATGAAGACGAAGCAGGAAAAGATGGGTCATATTTTTAAAGAAATAAATTTATAAAAAACAGCAAATATCAGGAGGAAGAAAAAATGAGACAGATCAATTTAGTAGAAGGAAAAGTAGTAGCACCGGAGGGAATGAAGGTTGGTATCGTGGCAGCGAGATTCAATGAAATTATTGTGAATAAATTATTGGGAGGGGCAGTCGACGGACTGGTAAGACATGGAGTAGAAGAAGAGAACATTACTGCAGCATGGGTACCGGGAGCATTTGAGATTCCGATTACAGCACAGAAGATGGCACAGTCAGGAAAATATGATGCAATTATCTGCGTTGGAGCTGTCATCCGTGGAGATACTTCACATTATGATCTGGTGTGTAATGAATCTGCCAAGGGAATCGCACAGGTTGAACTTGCAACAGGAATCCCGGTTTTATTCGGAGTGATCACGACTGAAAATATCGAGCAGGCTATTGCGCGTGCAGGAAGCAAAGCGGGAAATAAAGGCTATGATTGTGCATTATCTGCGATTGAGATGGTCAATCTGATGAAGCAGCTCTAAAAGACAGGAAAATAAATGATGACAAAAACGATCATATTCGATTATGATGGAACGATCCATCATACCCTTGGAATCTATGAACCGGCATTTCGTGAAACCTATCAGTGGCTGACAGAACAGAAGGTTACCGAAGAACGGGAGATAGGCTCGGTGGAAATTGCCAGCTGGCTGGGACTTAACAGTAAGGAGATGTGGAATACATTTTTGCCGGAACTGGATCAGAGCTATAAAGAGCAGGCAAGCAGGATGGTAGGAGATCTGATGATAAGACAGATCAGGAAACATAAGGCAGTGTGGTATCCGGGAGCAGAGGAGATGCTAACAGCTTTGAAGAACCGGGGATATCACCTTGTGATCTTAAGTAACTGTAAAGCTTCATATCGTGAGGCACACTGGAAGGAATTTGGGATGGAACGATGGTTTGACTGTTTTTATGACTGTGAATCATACAGATTCCGTCCAAAGACAGAAATTGTGCAGGAAATCATCCGGGAATATAGTGGCCCTTATCTGGTAGTTGGAGACAGGAGACAGGATCTGGAATGTGCCAGGTCCTGCAAAAGCCCTTTTATAGGATGCCTGTATGGATATGGTGAGAAAGGGGAACTGAATGGGGCTGATTATTATGCAGAACATATAGAGGATATACTGCAGATGGTGATATGATTTTTGCAATATAAAAATCTGAAGGAAAAAAGTTAAAAATAAGTACTTCTGTAAAATAAAAGGATATAGAAAATTTGCAACAATTTGTTGCAAATTCTGAGGCGGGGATGATTTTAGGATAGTCATAGTGATAGAGGTAATCCACTTTCCTAACCCCATCTGTACAGTAAAGTTCTCAAGTCCAGTTGTACAAAGCGCTACTGCACGGGGAACCAGATGGAATGCATCTCCACTTCCTAAAAGAACTGCCATAATTCCAAACATGATAAACTGTCGGTTTCCTTTGCCTTTGCGGATCATTTATAGATTTTACTGTGGAAGATTTTGCATAAAGTGTTTTCCGTGCTTGTGTGTACCATTATCTGATATCAAAGCATTACAGGGTGATTCCGGCCATGCACAGGTCAATATGATTACGGATGCGTACTCTCATATTCCGGATGATGACCAAAGGAAAAATGCAGAGCTTTTTAAAGAAGCATTTTATGAGAAAAAGAATCTGAATCCAGAGAGGCGGGCGTTGCTCAATTCGTTGGCGAAAACGATGAAGTAATGAAAAATAGTGAAAAAATAGTGTAATTTTAATGAAAAAACAATCCATAAAACGATATAATATATGGATGAAATGAGGATATTTATTGTGTATATGGATATTCTATCTCCATCAAATCTATTGAGATCTCCATCATTTGATGATAGAATGATGGAGATAAATCTGAAATGAAGGAGATTCCTATGAGAGACTTTGATTTTATTGTAAGTCCTGCAAAGTTGTTAACACCTGAAATTGTTCAGATGGTTAGCAGCATCCATGAACATAAAGGCAAACAGGAATTATTTCTCGAAGCCAATGTAGATGAATTGAAAACACTCTTAGAAGTTGCATTGATTCAGAGTACGGGAGCATCCAACCGAATCGAAGGTATATTTACAAGCGATAAGCGTTTGGAAGAATTGGTAAGTCAAAAAGCAGAACCCCGCAACCGATCTGAGCAGGATATTGCTGGTTATCGTGAAGTACTTTCCACAATTCACGAAGGCTATGAATATATCAACCCAAGACCGAACATTATTTTGCAGTTACATCGAGATCTGTACTCCTATTCACAGGGGGGTGCTGGTGGAAGTTATAAGAATTCCGATAATGTAATTGCAGAAACAGATGCCGAGGGTCATCAGAAGGCACGTTTTATTCCAGTTCCCGCATTTCAGACTGCTGAAGCGATGGAAGAACTTTGCGCTCGCTTCCTTGAAGCGTGGGAAGCTGACCGCATTGATAAACTGATTCTGATTCCCATGTTCATTCTGGACTTTCTGTGCATCCATCCTTTCAATGACGGAAATGGTAGGATGAGCCGTTTGCTCACTTTACTGCTTTTTTACAAGGCAGGATACATCGTTGGAAAATATGTCAGTATGGAAATGCTGATGGAAAAGACAAAAGAAACATATTATGAAGCCCTTCAAGCAAGTTCTACTGGCTGGCATGAGGGCGAAAACAGCTATGAGCCTTTTGTTAAATATTATCTGGGTATCATGCTGAAAGCATATAATGAATTTGAGAGTCGTGTAGAGCATTTGAAACATCGCAGTCTTTCTAAGCCTGATAGAATTAAAGCAGTTATTGATAACAAGGTTGGCAAGATTACAAAAAAGGAAATCATGGAGTTTTGTCCTGATATAAGCAAGGTTACCGTGGAAAGGACTTTGACGGATCTGGTTAAGAGTGGATATATCGTAAAAGTTGGTGCAGGTCCATCTACCGGCTATGTTCGTATTTAATATAATATCTCCATCATTACAAGTAAAATGATGGAGATATTTTTATGCTTTTTCAAGATGATAATCTGATACATTCATAAAATTATCTAAAGCTTTGTGTGATTTGACTTCAATAGGAATAACGGGTACATCGACATTATAAACAGGTAGAGCTGCACCTGCATCCTTTAGCCATAAAATGCCCCGTTTTTTTTACAATAGATTTTTAGAAAAAATGAATCAATTAGTGAAGATACGGTATTTTAAAACATGGATGACAAGAATCCTCATCAACAAATGCTATGATATCAGAAATAAAAATCAGAATCTCATTTGTCTGGATGAGTACGAGATTTCAGCAGCATATCAAAAGCTGGTAGACGGAGTGGTTATCACCTGTACTGCGAATTATAAAGACGGCACAAAAAAAGGAGCAAAAATTAATGTCGGAGCTGCGGCACTGACTTATGAAGAAATTGGAATGAACGTGGACGGAATGACTTTGCAAATAGAAGGGAAAGAGACAGTGCAACTTCAGCCGACAGACAAAGTAGCAGTTTTTACGTTTGAGCTGCAGCCATGACAGATATTTTTGGGATAAAAAGAGAACTTAATCACAAAAATGAAAAAATCATAGTTTTCCATACAAAAAATGCCTTTAGAATATAAAATAGACAAAGAAATGTTAAGATTAATTGCAGAAGCAAATGTAAAATATGGTGAATATAAATCTTTGTTAAATACATTGGAATTTGATGCAGGATTTTTTTTGGATTCGATTATTTTGAATGAGAGTTACAAATCAACCCAGATTGAAGGAACGCAGATTTCTCAGGATGAAATGTATTACTTAAAGTATATGAAAAAAACAGATGATAATCAGGAAATACAAAATCTGAAAAGAACGATAGAATATGCTGGAGCATATTTAAAGTCAGGAAAACAAATATGTTATGAACTTGTGAATGAAATGCATAAGATCATATTGGACAGTGTACGGGGATCACAGAAAACACCTGGAAAGATAAGAACTACCCAGAATTGGATTGGACCAAGAGGGTGTACAATGCAAAACGCAACATTTATTCCACCTATACTGGAAGAAGTTTATGGAGGCGCAGAAGATGAACATTAGAAGAGCAAATGAAAAAGACATTCCAAGATTAATGGAATTATTAGAGCAGGTGCTTCAGATCCATGCAGATATAAGACCTGATATTTTTATTCCGGGAACGACAAAGTATACAAATGATGAATTTACCATTTACATCACTTTTTATCGATGATCTGTGTGTTGATGCCAAAACCAGAGGACAGCATGTAGGCGAAAGCCTGTTTGAATATGTCAAGAGTGAAGCGAAACGTCTGGGGTGCTATGAAGTGACACTTAATGTGTGGTCAGGAAATACTTCAGCAGAAAGATTTTATGAAAAAATGGGATTGAAAACCAAAGAGAGACAGATGGAATATATCCTGTAAGAAAATTTTGAAATAGAAAAATGTGAAAAGTTGCAAAAATCTATTTCAGAAGTGATTCTGTATCTTGTTTTTCCATATTCCTGCGGCTATAATAGAATAGAAAAGTGTAAAAGGTTGTAAAAATATATTCCAAGGAGGCTTGCTGCATGGAAATTAGCAGAGATTTCTATTTGGACAAACTGATAAAAAGAAAGCATAATGGCTTAATTAAGGTGATTACCGGTATTCGCAGATGTGGCAAATCTTATTTATTGAATAATCTTTTTTACCATCATTTGTTGAATAATGGTGTGAATGCTGATCATATCATCCGTTTCGCTTTTGACTCTGCAGATGACCTTTACCTGATTGGTGAAAGTCTGATACAGATTCAAAAAGAAAAGCGTGGGATTGATCCGGAAAAGTTCATGGCTTATATCCGTTCCAAAGTCGCTGATGACGGAATGTACTACTTGCTTCTTGATGAGATTCAGATGCTTGATTGCTTTGAAGCGGTTCTGAATGGGTATCTGCGAAAAGATAATATGGATGTATTTGTAACCGGGAGCAATGCAAAGCTCCTGTCAAAAGACATCGCTACCGAATTTGCCGGTCGTGGTGATGAGATTCATATGTACCCTTTGAGCTTTGCAGAGTTTATGAATGTTTACAATGGCGACAAATACATGGGGCTTTCTGAGTATATGTTATATGGAGGTATTCCTCTGGTAGTCCTTCGTGAAGGTGCAAATGATAAGGCAGCTGCATTGCAGAATTTATTCAACGAAATTTATATTCGGGATATTACCAAGAGAAACCGTGTTAAAAATATTGGGGAGTTGGAGGATTTGTTGAATATCCTCTCATCTGCGATTGGCTCATTGACTAATCCTGAAAAGCTTAAAAATACATTTAAGACCGTAAAGAAATCCAGAATCACTTCCGCTACCATTAAGAAATATCTGGATTATTTTGAGGATTCTTTTTTGATTGAATCTGCACAGCGTTATGATATCAAGGGTAAGGCATACATTGAAACTCCAAAGAAATACTATTTCTCTGATCTTGGACTTCGCAACGCAAGAATTAACTTTCGTCAGTTTGAGCAGACTCATTCTATGGAGAATGTAATTTACAATGAGCTGCGTATGAGAGGTTACAGTGTCGATGTAGGTGTTATCCCGATTGCAGAAAAAGATAAGGCAGGGAAAGTGACCCGTAAGCAGCTAGAAGTTGATTTTGTTTGTAATATGGGTTCGGTCAGATACTATATCCAGTCGGCATACTCGCTGCCAGATGAAACAAAGCACATTCAGGAAATCAGACCGTTTAGAAGGATTGACGACTCTTTCAAGAAAATCGTTATTACCAAAGATATTGTTCAGCCGCATTACGATGAATATGGAATTCTTACAATCAATATTTACGATTTCCTTCTCGATCTGCATTGCCTTGAAAAGTAATGTATTACGATACATTGGTAAAAGTAGTACATTCAGAAGTAGTAGATACGAATGGAAGCGGACATGGTGCATTAGCAGCAGAAAATATTTGAATCGAAAGAATATGTAAAGGGAAAATATTATGGAATATTCAGCAATTTATCATGACATGGACAAAAGATTCTGTTACGCAATTGATAAGGATCTGTTTGTGATACGTGTGCAGGTTAAAAAAGATGACATGAAGGAGATTATCCTTCACTGTGAAGATAAGTATATACCAATGGAACGCAAGGATACGAAAAAGACCATTCTGATGAAGAAGATTGCCACTTCACAGTTTCATGATTATTATGAAGCACAGCTTCAGATGCATCTGATATGTCTCAGATATTATTTTGAATTTACGGACACGCAGGGTGAAAAAATATATTACGGCAATTATGAGTTTTATAAGGAATGCATCTCAAACAGGGACAGAATGTTTGATTGCCCGCAGAATCTCCGGGAAGAGGAAATGTTTGAGGTGCCGGACTGGGCTGCAAATAAGGTCGTGTACCAGATTTTTCCGGCCCGTTTTGCAGCATCACAACAGGTAGATAAGGAACAATGGTATAAAGCACCAATTTCGTCTATGGATGATCTGCATGGTGATCTCAGAGGAATTATTGAACATCTGGATCACGTTCAGAATCTGGGAATCGATGTTTTGTATATGACACCTATCTTCAAATCATATTCAAGTCATAAGTACGATATCATCGATTATTATCAGATCGATCCTTCATTTGGAACGACAGAGGATCTGAGGGAACTGGTACACGAAGCTCACAAACGTGGAATGAAAATCGTCATGGATGCAGTGTTCAACCATACAGGAAGAGAATTTTTTGCATTTGAGGATATCATGGAAAAGGGAGAAAAATCAAAATATCTGGACTGGTATTATATTGAGAAATTTCCACTTGAAAGTGAAAGAGGAGAGATTCCAAACTACAAATGTTTTGGCTACTATGGGGGAATGCCTAAGCTAAATCTGAAAAATCCGGAAGTTGAGAAATTCTTTACGGATGTTGCGTGCTATTGGATTAAGGAATGTGATATTGACGGATGGCGGATGGATGTAGGAGACGAGATCAGTCATTATTTCTGGAAGAATTTTAGAAGAGCGGTCAAGGCTGTAAAAAAGGATATGCTGATCATTGGAGAAATCTGGCATTATGCAGGAGATTTTCTTGAGGGAGATGAATGGGATACAGTCATGAACTATCCGTTTTATCTGAATCTGATCGATCTGCTGGCAGATGAGAAGATCCATGTCAGTCAGTTTGTACAGAATCTGGGATATTTGAAGGGACGTTTAAATAAAAAATGTTATCCTCTTATGTGGAATCTGATTGACAGCCATGATACAGCAAGATTTTTACATCTCTGTAATGGCAATAAGAAAAAACAGCATTTGGCAGCGGCTTTTCAGCTGTTATTGCCGGGAATGCCTATGATTTATTATGGAGATGAGTTTGCGATGCCAGGGGCAAACGATCCGGATTGCAGGCGGGGCATGTACTGGGATGAAGAATATCAGGACAAAGAGATGTATGAATGGTATAAACAGCTGCTTTGGATCCGAAAAAAACATGCGTGTATTTCAGAAGGCGAACTGATCGGGTCAATTACAAAGGATGAGGAAGAAACAATTGTCCTGATCCGGAAAAACGTCGAAGAGACAATTGCCTTGATTTTTAATTGCAGCAGTAATGCAAAGAACTTTAGTGAGTATGAGGGAAAATATAATTTGCTTAGAGATGAGCCGTTTGATGGAAAAGTTGAGGGGCTTGATGCTGCAGTGATCGTGCTTTAAGAATGATTCCTGCCTGCATATATGATTGCTTCGAAATTTTAAATAAAAGCAGGTTTAGATACATTGAAAAATAATTTCAGTGTATCTGAACCTGCTTTCTTTTTTTAATGAACATAGAGGCAGCCTGTGAGAAGAATAAATGATACATAGCTGCAGGATCGTATGTAGAAAAAAACGAATATAATATATTTAGACAAACTTTATTTTTTATTTATATATAAATCTGAAAAAGATGGTATTATTGAATATATAAGGGAACTGTCAAAATATACTATATACAGAGGTAGGCGTATGGGTAGATTAGTAGAGTTTCAGAATGTGAAAAAAACCTATCATATGGGAGAAGTCGAAATTCATGCTGTAGATGGTGTGGATTTTGAAATAAACGAAGGCGAATTTGTGGTCATTGTCGGACCAAGTGGTGCCGGAAAAACAACCGTATTGAATATTCTTGGGGGAATGGACAAGGCTACAAGCGGACATGTTATCGTTGACGGTGTTGATATCAGCTCATTTAATAGCAGGCAGCTGACATCATACAGAAGAGATGACATAGGATTTGTATTTCAGTTTTATAATCTTGTTCAAAATCTGACTGCACTTGAGAATGTTGAGCTGGCATTGCAGATATGTAAGGATCCGCTGGATGCAAGAGAAGTTTTAACGGATGTCGGATTACAAGACAGAATGTTGAATTTCCCTGCACAGTTATCAGGAGGGGAACAGCAGCGTGTTGCTATTGCAAGGGCACTTGCAAAGAATCCGAAACTTCTTTTGTGTGATGAGCCGACGGGAGCATTGGACTATCAGACAGGTAAAGCCATTTTAAAATTACTTCAGGATACATGCAGGCAAAAAGGAATGACAGTTGTTGTAATTACACATAATATGGCAATTGCACCGATGGCAGATCAGGTAATCCGCTTTAAAAATGGACAGGTAAGGAATATTACACGAAACAGTGAGCCAACACCGGTTGAACAGATTGAATGGTAGGTGACTGCTATGAAAAAGAAAGCACTGGCCAAAGAATTTTTTATGTCCATAAAAAAGACATACAATCGATTTATATCTATATGCCTGATCGTTATGCTTGGGACAGCTTTTTTTGCAGGGGTGAAAGCAGCAGAACCGGATATGCAGGAATCAGCGGATATCTTTTTTGACGACAGTAAGTTAATGGATATCAGAGTGCTGTCTACATTAGGATTAACGGAAGATGATGTTACCGCAATTTCTGCAATTGAAGGTGTAGAATCAGCGATACCTGTATATACATATGATGTTCTGACGGAGAAAGATGAAAAGCAGCATGTGATCAAACTAATGTCAGAAACAACGGATATGAATAAAATTACTGTGACAGAAGGCAGGATGCCGAAGGAATCCGGAGAATGTCTGGCAGACTGGCTTTTGGAACAAAATTATGGGTATAAAATCGGAGATAAGATCACAATCAGCTCCGGAGATGACAAGGCAATTGAAGACATTGTCAATACGCAGACATATACGATCACCGGATTCGGAAAATCGTCATATTATCTTGATCTGACAAGGGATTCCAGCACGATCGGTAATGGTTCCATGTCAGGATTTCTGATTATTCCGGAAGATAATTTTACGCTAGAAGCATTTACGGAAATCGATGTTCTTGTTGATGGTGCGATAGCATTGGATTGTTATAGTGATGCTTATGAAGATGCTGTTGATGAAGTTACACAGAAAATCAAAGATATTGCAGGGGATCGATGCGAAATACGATATGCCGAAGTTGTACGTGAGGCACAGGATGCGATAGCTGAAGCTGAGACAGAGGTTTCTGATGGTGAACAAGAACTTGCAGATGCAAAAGAGGAATTAGAGGATGGATGGGAACAGCTTGCAGATGCAAAGAAGGAAGTTGCAGAAGGCCAGATGGAGCTTGCAGATGCGAAAACGCAGGTCAGTGATGGGGAAAAGGAGCTTGATGCAGC
>ERZ773243.2635-NODE-2635-length-14579-cov-57.746144_pt1 | contig 14579 bp, 9 predicted proteins | sample MGYA00580520_ERZ773243 | MGnify/ENA primary metagenome ERZ773243 (study PRJEB29015, sample SAMEA2737747) | human gut metagenome | biome: human gut; feature: human-associated habitat; material: faeces | place: China | collected 2012 ... | reverse complement strand
GCCAACCTGGTGACCATCAGCGGCAGACGCGCCTTCGAGATTATCGGTTTGAACAAACGTGGCATCAAGCCCGACAGCTTGATAGAAGAAGCCCATCGCTCCGAACCCAAAAAGCCGGTGGACTTGCTGGAACAAGAGAGCCTCACACGCTTTGACCGCAGCCGGAAAGGCAAGAGTGGCGGTGACAGCAACGGTAACGAGAACAGCAACAACAGCCGTAACAAGAGAAAGAAAAAGAGTGGGAACGGTCGTCCGCAAGGAGGTGAGCAGGGTGCTCCCCAATCCAACAACCAGAGAGAACAATCCAGGCAAGACCGGCAACCGAGACAGAAACAAGACCGGCAAGTACCCAAACAAGGTGAACAGCAACAAGGCGAACGTCAACAACGGAACAATAACAACCGTCGTCCGCCCCGTAACAATAAGCCCAAACCTCAAGGTGAAAGACCTGCCCAAAATGACAAACCGGCTCAAGAATAGGAATCTCTGCCTGAAAGGTATCATACTACTGTTTGTCGCAAGCCTGCTGAGCGCTTGCGACAAACAGACCGTATACCATTCCTTCCAATCCCTCCCCACCGAAGGCTGGCCGCGCGAAGACACGCTCTCTTTCGACGTGAAGGTCACCGACTCACTGACCTACTACAAACTGTCTCTGGAAGTTCGTAACCGAAGCAACTACCCCTATCAGAATCTACCTCTATCCATCTGCTACACCACCGCAGATTCCATCCCTTCCCCCGCAGACACCATACAGCTAATCCTGGCGGACAAAGAAGGGATCTGGAAAGGTGACGGCTGGGGAGGTCTCTATCAGACTGCCGTCTCCGCAGGAAGCGTTCAAATCGGCAAACCCGGCACCTACCTCTTTAAAGTAGCCTATACGCTACCGGACGAAAGGCTGCAAGGAATCAATGACATCGGCATCAAACTGAAGAGATAGGAACTCCCTATTGTTCTTTATCACCTTCTTCTAACAACCATCTCAGTCTCCCACTCACGTCTCCTTGAAGCGGAAACGGGCGGGGTATCATAACTTGCCCTCTTACCTCATAGCGTTACGTCTTTTACGCCAGAATGTATCGGCCGTTACACCAGCATGTAAAGGGCGTTACAATATAGTGTAAAGGTCGTTACAATACAGCGTAAAGGACGTTACAATGCGATGTAACAGCCTTTACATTACGATGTCAACAATGTGCAAATGCAATGTAATGATAATCAAGTCCATTCGTATGTCCCACAAGGAAACGGTCATAACTAAATTCGGCGATTACGTCCCGCATCAATCCGCAGGAAAATAAACAGCAGGATTGTGAATCCCCAAAGAGAAGAACCTCCGTAACTGAAGAAAGGCAACGGGATACCGATGACGGGGGTCAGTCCCAGCACCATGCCTATATTGATGAATAGATGGAACAAGAATATACTAAGCACAGAGTAACCATACACCCGGCCAAAGGGAGATTGCTGCCGCTCGGCCACGGCAATCAGCCGTAAAATAAGAATAAGGAACAGTAACAGTACAGCCGTAGACCCTACGAATCCTTCCTCCTCACCCACGGTGCAAAAAATGAAGTCCGTATCTTGCTCCGGCACATACTTCAGCTTTGTCTGCGTACCGTTCAAGAAACCTTTGCCGGTCAGCCCCCCGGAACCGATGGCTATCTTCGACTGGTTCACGTTATAGCCGGCACCAGCAAGGTCCTCTTCCATACCGAGCACCACCTTGATACGTATCTGTTGATGGGGCTCCAGCACTTTATTGAAGAAGTAGTCGCTGGAGTAGAGGAAACCTATCGAACCCAAAGCAAACAGCCCAATCAGAAAATAAGATAAATGACGCTCGCTTAAAGAAAGAAAGATAAGATACCCGACAACAAGTGCACAAAGCCCCCACTGCACCCACACCAAGTTGAAGGGTACCACGTATTCCGAAATCAGATAAGCCACGAGCAGCACTCCCAGCGAACCGCCGATAATATTCCGCGTGGGTTCCCAACGCTTTTTATAAACCCATACCATTCCTCCGGCAAAAAGCAGTACCATCAGCAACACGGCAAATTCTCCGATAGGCGTCGGCGTATCGGCAATCATCACCGCATCAAAACGGATGCCCACCACAAAGTAGACCACTGCACATATACCCGAGAACAGTACCACGCCCGGCATTCCCTCCCGATAAAGCATCAGGAAAAATGCAGAGTACACCAATGCCGAACCCGTCTCCCGCTGCAGGATAATCAGCAACATGGGGAAGAGAATCAGGAAAGCCAGCATAAGGGAGCTTTTCCAGTTCTTCATCGTAAACGAGTAGGCGCTCATATACTTGGCAAGCGCCAGCGCCGTGGCAAACTTGGCAAACTCCGCCGGCTGCAAACTGACCGGCCCCAGGATGAGCCACGACCGCGACCCTTTCGTGTCGGGCGCAATGAATATCGTGACAATCAGCAACAGCATCAGCCCTATATATATAAGGTAGGAGAACATGTCATAGAGGGAATCGTCCAGCATCAGCAGCACAAACCCCAACCCGAAGGAACATATAATCCAGACAAACTGCTTGCCGGCACGCGTAGAGAAGTCCAGAAAGTCACGGTCACCATAATCATAACTTGCTCCACAAACACTGAGCCAGCCGAATACAATCAGCAGCAGGTAAACGACAATCGTCACCCAGTCCAATGATTTCCATATGCTATCTCTCCTCGTCACCAATTTATTTACAATTTTACGATTTACTATTTACTATTGAAGTCACTCACCGTTCATCCCTAACCCCTCATCATCATCTCTCCTCATCTCCGTAAAGTATCACCCGGTTACTGAATTCTTCCGCCCGTATCTCATTCTCGGGCGACAGCTTTCCATGCAGATACAGGTCCATCATCATGGCACCGATAGGTACGCCATACGTGGCACCGAAACCACCGTTCTCCACATAGACGGCAATGGCTATCTTAGGGTTGTCCATCGGGGCAAAGCCCATAAAGACAGAATGGTCCTTGCCGCGGTTCTGTGCCGTACCCGTCTTTCCGCAGACCTCCACACCCGGCAGGATGGCTCCCGCCATGCGGCAAGTGGCGCTACCCGTACTTCCGTCTACAGCGGCACGCATACCTTTCACCACCATTTCATAATATTCGCGGTCGATGGTGGGATAACGGGGATTGCAATAGATGCTGTCCAGTTCATTGTCTTCTATCTCCTTCACGATGTGCGGAGTAATGAAATGCCCCCGGTTGGCAATGGTGGCACCCAGATTGGCTATCTGCAAGGGTGTAGCAAGAATCTCTCCCTGCCCAATAGCGATACTGATAACCGTCAGACCGTTCCACGAGCCCCGATAGGGCTTGTCGTAAAACTTGGCATTCGGTATGAGGCCACGCTGCTCGCCGGGGAGGTCGGTACCGAGCCGATAGCCGAAGCCCTGCGATACCATGTGGTCTTTCCATACGGTAATGGCATTCTGCGGCGAACCGTATTTTTTATCACCGAACATGCGATACAATCCCCAACAGAAATAGGAATTACAAGAGGTAGCGATGGCAGGAATCAGCGACAGAGGCGAACCATGTCCGTGACATCCCACATGAAGGCCTTTATGATTGAAACCATGCGCACAAGGGAAAGTCGGATAATCTTCGTGGATAATCTCTTCCTGAAGGAAAGTCAGTGCCTGTGCCGTCTTGAAGGTGGAGCCCGGCGGATAAGCTCCCATGATGGCACGGTTCAACAAAGGCTTCCGCTTGTCCATCTGCAGCAGGCGGTGGTTCTTTCCCCGCTGGCGCCCTATCATCAGATGAGGGTCAAAGGTAGGCGAGGAAACCATGCATAGTATCTCACCCGTAGCCGGTTCGATGGCCACAATGGCACCGATTTTGTGTTGAAGCAGTCGTTCTCCCAACATCTGAAGGTCAATGTCGATGCCCAACGTCAGGTTCTTGCCGGGTACGGAGGAACGGTCCAACTGTCCGTCCATGTAGTGTCCCTGGATGCGCCCGTGAGCGTCACGAAGCAGAATCTCCACCCCCTTCTCTCCACGCAGATACTTTTCATAGGATTTCTCGATGCCTTGCTTGCCTATATAGTCTCCGCGAATATAATAGTCATCGTTCTCAATGTCTTTCTTGGACACTTCGCCGATGTCCCCCAGCAAATGGCCGGCAGAGTTATAGGTATATTGGCGGATAGTACGCCGCTGAATATAGAAACCTGGAAATTTGAACAGCTTCTCCTGAAACACACCGCACTCTTCGGCAGAAAGCTGCGTCATGAACACCTGATGGGTGTATTTGGAATAACCGGGGTTCATCCAGCGGTTCTTGACGTCCTTCATCCGTTTGTCAAACTGTTCACGGGTAATGTTCAAGGCACTGCAAAGGTCGAGTGTATCCAGCTGCGTCACCTCCCGAGGCACAAACGTAATATCATAGGCAGGCTGATTAAACACGAGCAACTTACCGTTACGGTCGTAGATAGCCCCCCGTGATGGATATTGTATCTTGTTCAGAAAAGCGTTGCTGTCCGCGTTCTTCTTGTAGTCATCAGTCATGATTTGCAGGTCGAACAGCCGGAACACGTAAATAAGAACGATGACAATAGCCGCCGCTCCAATTACATATTTCCGCTTTTCCAGTGTATAGTCTTTCATCAATTCCTAATCCTTAATCCCTTTATCCTTTCTTTCTTATTCCCTCAACAGCCATAATACAAGTCACAGTAAGCAGGGTACTTGCCGCAATTCTCAACAACAGCGTACCGATATGGGCAAAAGAGAAGAATTCGAGGGTAAGCAACAAGCCGTGATGTATCAGCACACTCACAACCAGATATTTCAGGAAAGGAAGAATCCCCATTGTACGGATGGCCGGAACCAGTGTATCCAGCGTGTCACGAGGCACGAACAGCCGCAAGAAAGTGGGGCGCAAGAAAGCCAGCAACACCGTAGCGGCAGCGTTCATCCCCGGTGTGTCGGAAAAGACGTCGACAGCCAGCCCTAAAAAGAATGCCCACAACATCAACGCATTGCGGGGAGTGTCCGACTCAAACTTCAGTATCAAGTAGATATACAGAAATGGAGTGGCATATCCTGCAATATGCACATTGTTCAATATCAGCACCTGCAACAGTACCAAGCCTATGAACCATCCTATTTTATGCAGATAATTAATTAACAACGCTAATGAGTTATAAGTTACGAGTTACAAGTTATTGAGTGTATAGTTATAAGATATAAAGATGATTAATCCTTAACCCCTAATCCCTAATTTCTTAGTCACTTCTCGTCCGCCCTCGACTCCAATGTCTTTTGTTCATCCTGCCCGTTGCGGGAAATGACGCGCACATTACTCACCTTTCCAAAGTCTGTAGCCAGCTTTATCTTCAACAGATACGAAAGCCCGTCGTGCGAGTCGGACATGTCATCCACCGTCCCCACCATGACACCTTCTGGAAACACGGTGGAATAGCCGCTGGTCACTACTGTATCTCCCAGATTGAATTCGGCATGCCGGGGCAAATCCTTCAGATAGGCAAAACGGGAATCACCTCCCTCCCACTTCAAATAACCGAAATAATCACTACCCACAATCTTACAGCTGATGCTCGACTTTCTGTTCAGCAACGGAATGACCAACGAATAATGGGGAGAGGTCTTATACACAATACCCACCACGCCATTGGCATCTACAACTCCCATCTCAGGACGGATACCTTCTGTTGTTCCACGGTCTAAAGTGATATAATTGTCAGCCTTGTTCAAGCTGTTCTTTATGACATTCGCCTTGAATATCTGATACTCCGTAGGAGCAAGCCGTTCCATGCTGTACAACCTGGCGGAGTCCAATCCTTTCTCCTTCAAAACATTTTCCAGAAACGAAAGCCGCTGCTCCAGCCACATGTTGCGGTCGAGCAGGTCTTCGTTGGCCGTCTTCAAGTGGAAATAAGAAGTGATGCCACCCGATATTTCATAAACCTTCCCTGCCACGCCATTGGCAGAGGTGAAATACACACTCTGCTGGTAATGGTTGAAGCGAAATAATAAAATAAAACTGGCAACCTCTAACAGTAGAAAGAGGAACCAGTAATTATATTTAATGAGAAAGTTTAATAAATTCCGCATTACCGCATCAAGAATGAGAAGCGGTCAACGTTCTTCAATGCCACGCCCGTACCTTTGGCAACGGCATGCAAGGGGTCTTCCGCAATGTGGAACGGTATGTTTATTTTATCAGTCAAACGCTTATCCAGTCCACGAAGCAATGCACCGCCACCGGCAAGGTAGATGCCGTTGTGAACAATGTCGGCATACAATTCGGGAGGCGTATTTTCCAATGCACTCAAGATGGCTGTCTCAATCTTAGAGATAGACTTCTCCAGGCAGTGCGCCACTTCCTGATAGCATACCGGCACTTCCATGGGCAATGCCGTGATGCGGTTCGGACCATGAACGATATAGTCTTCAGGAGCATCCTCACCGAGTTCCGTCAAGGCAGCACCCACATTAATCTTAATACGCTCAGCCATACGCTCGCTGACCTTCACGTTGTGCTGGCGGCTCATGTATTCCTGAATATCGGCAGTCAAGTCGTCACCGGCAATGCGGATGGAGTTGTTACTTACGATACCTCCCAAAGAGATTACGGCAATTTCCGTAGAACCACCACCTATGTCAACAATCATGTTGCCTTCGGGAGCCTCTACATCGATACCGATACCGATGGCAGCAGCCATCGGCTCGAAAATCAAATAAACGTCGCGCCCGCCGGCATGCTCGGCAGAGTCGCGCACGGCACGCAGCTCCACTTCGGTACTGCCCGAAGGAACACCAATCACCATGCGGAGTGACGGAGAGAAAAGACGGTTACGGTTGTTCACCATCTTGATAAGTCCGCGTATCATCTGCTCGCAAGCATAGAAGTCAGCAATCACACCGTCGCGCAACGGACGGATGGTACGTATGTTTTCGTGGGTCTTTTCGTGCATCATCTTTGCCTTGTCACCCACGGCAATCATCTTATCGGTACGACGATCCAAAGCCACCACCGAAGGCTCATCCACCACAATCTTACCATTCGTGGTGATGATGGTATTGGCTGTGCCAAGGTCCATCGCTATTTCTTGTGTAAAAGAGAATAATCCCATCTATTGATTTACTATTAAATGATTTACTATTTACTATTTGGCAGATCTGCTATCTGACGACCTCCACCTACAATGACACCTCCCGGCAAATAGTAAATAGTAAATCGTCAAATAGTAAATGACCTTAATGTTTAAAGTGACGGAACCCAGTAGTTACCATGGCAATGCCATGCTCGTTGCAATATTCAAACGAGAGTTCATCCTTGATGCTCCCACCCGGCTGGATGACGGCTGTTACACCTTCATTGCCGGCAATTTCCACGCAGTCGGGGAAGGGGAAGAATGCGTCACTTGCCATTACAGCGCCATTCAAGTCGAAACCGAAGTTTTTGGCTTTCTCGATAGCCTGCTTCAAAGCATCCACACGGCTGGTCTGGCCTACACCACTTGCCAACAACTGCTTTCCTTTTGCCAACACAATGGCATTCGACTTACTGTTCTTCACAATCTTGTTTGCAAAGAGCATATCCTCAATTTCCTGTGCAGTGGGAGCCTTCGTAGTTACAGTCTTCAATTCTTCAGGAATTTCCACCTTAAGGTCGCGGTCCTGAACCAATACGCCATTCAGCAAAGAACGGAACTGCTTCTTAGGCAGAGCTGCCGGCTTGCGAACCAGGATAATACGGTTCTTCTTCTGACCGAGGATTTCCAACGCATCCACATCATAATCGGGAGCGATAATTACCTCAAAGAAAATTTTATTGATTTCTTCGGCAGCAGCCTTGTCAATCACGGCATTTGTAATGAGCACACCACCAAAAGCGGATACCGGGTCACCGGCAAGCGCATCGTTCCATGCTTCGAGCACAGTGGGACGTGAAGCCAGTCCACAAGCATTATTATGTTTCAGGATAGCGAAAGTAGTATCCTTGAATTCGTCAATCAAATCAACGGCAGCATTGATGTCGAGCAGGTTGTTATAAGAGATTTCCTTACCGTGAATCTGGTCGAACATAGCATCCAGATTGCCATAGAAATAACCTTTCTGGTGCGGATTCTCGCCATAGCGTAAAGTCTTCTGGCTATTGGCAGAGCAACGGAAAGCGGAACCTTCCTCACCGTCAAAATAGTTGAAGATGGCAGAATCATAGTGTGAAGACACTCCGAACGCCTCTTTGGCAAACCAACGGCGTTCTTCGATGGTAGTAGTGGCTCCGTGTTCCATCAGCATGTCACGGAACGGCTGGTATTGTGCTTGCGAAGCGATGATAACCACGTCGTTGTAATTCTTGGCAGCGGCACGAATCAGGGAGATACCGCCTATGTCAATCTTTTCGATGATGGCAGGTTCTTCGGCACCACTGGCAACTGTAGCCTCAAACGGATAGAGGTCAACGATGACGAGGTCTATTTCGGGAATTTCATATTTTTCAATCTGTTGCATGTCTTGCTCCAATCCGCGGCGGCAAAGGATACCTCCAAAAACCTTCGGATGCAAAGTCTTTACGCGTCCGCCCAGGATGGAAGGGTATGTAGTGAGGTCTTCCACTGCCTTGCAGGGATAGCCCAGAGATTCTATAAACTGACGTGTTCCACCGGTTGAGAGGAACTCTACACCTTCTTCATGCAGTTTGGTAATGATTTCGTCCAAACCTTCCTTATGGTAAACAGATACCAGAGCTGTTTTGATTCTTTTTGTTTCAGACATGGATTTGCGTATTAAAGTATGCGTATATTAGTATTTGATGCGCAAAGTTACAAATTTTGTTTATTCATACATACATTCATACACAATAAATTAGGTATAATTAAAAAAGGCGGCATCTGTTTCCAGTCTGCCGCCTTTTTTTAAGGGTTATTTTGTTGGTTTACCAAATAGATACACGTTTTTCTACCGGCAAGAACATCGGGTCTTTTTCTGTCACGTTAAATGCCTCATACCAAGCACCGATTTGCGGCAATGCACCGTTTACACGCCATTCGCCCAATGAATGCACATCGCTCTTCGTGCGGTTCAGCACTTCTTCGGGACGAATATCATTGGCCCATACACCTGCGTATGCCAGGAAGAAACGTTGTTCGGGAGTAAGACCATCCAACACCGGCAACGGATTGGCAGCCGTAGCTTTCTTGAATGCCTGATAAGAAACCTGCAGACCACCGTGGTCGGCAATATTCTCACCCAATGTCATGCGTCCGTTGGCATATACGCCCGGAGCAACCTCGATGCTATCGAAGAAGTTCACCATCACCTGGGCACGCTCGTCAAAGTTCTTGGCATCTTCAGCAGTCCACCAGTCTTTCAGGTTACCGTCCTTGTCGTACTGGCGACCCTGGTCGTCGAATCCGTGAGTCATTTCATGACCGATTACCACACCGATGGCACCGTAGTTGAAGGCGTCATCCGCATTCATATCGAAGAAAGGATATTGCAGGATACCGGCGGGGAAACAGATTTCGTTCGTAGTCGGGTTATAGTATGCGTTGACGGTCTGCGGAGTCATCAGCCATTCATCCTTATCCACCGGCTTGCCGGCTTTGGCTATCATTTCGGCATGGCTCCACTCGTTGGCACGTTCCATGTTTGCCCAGTAAGAGTCGTTTTTGATTTCCAGTGTGGAGTAGTCTTTCCAAGTGTCGGGATAACCAATCTTCACATGGAAGGTAGCCAGTTTCTCCAGAGCTTTCACCTTAGTGGAATCACCCATCCAGGCAAGATTCTTGATACGTTCGCCCAGGCTTTCCTGCAAGTTCTTCACCAAAGTAACCATACGCTCCTTGGCAGCAGCAGGGAAATATTTCTCCACGTACATCTGACCTACAGCTTCGCCCAGCGCGCTGCTTACAGTGCTTACCGCTCTCTTCCAGCGGGGCTGCATCTCTTGTGTACCGCTCATAGTGCGGCTGTAGAAGTCGAAGTTCTGTTCTGCCATAGCATCGTTCAGCAAGCTTGCGGCAGAATCAATCAATTTCCATTGCAAATAAAGGCTCTGCTGTTCAATGGGCAGCGTATCCAGGATATCGGCAGCAGCTTTCAGTGAAGCGGGCTGGCCTACGATGATTTCCTTCACATCCTTCAAGTCCATGGCAGACAAATAAGCATCCCAATCGAAAGTAGGATAATTCTTCTTCAACTCTTCCATGCTCATCTTGTTATAATTGGCATGTGGGTCACGCAACTCCGTACGAGAGCGGAAAGCCTTGGCAAGACGTGTTTCCACATCCATCACCACCTCCATACCTTTCTTGGCAGTAGCCTCGTCGAAACCAGCCAACTGGTACATCTTCTGTACATGTGTACGGAAAGCATCACGAATTTTGGCAGTAGCCTCATCATTCTCCAGATAGTATTCACGTTCGCCCATGCTCAGCCCGGTCTGATAGGTCTGTACGGCATTCATGCTACTGTTCATTTCGTCAGCGCCAACATACAGCACGTTGTAGACGATGATACCTTTCTTCTGCATATCGCCCAGCAAGGCATAAAGCTCTTTCTTGTCCTTCAAAGCAGCCAGCTGGTCGAGTTCAGCCTTGATGGGGGCCACACCGTCCTTGTTCAGCTTCACGCTGTCCATTACGATTTTGTACAAGTCACCGATTTTTTGTGCCACGCTGCCGGCTTCGTGCTGGGTGGCGGCAAGTTCTTCAATCAGTCCTTGAATCTGCTTGCGGTTGTTTTCTGCAAGGATAGTGAAAGAACCGTACTGTGAGTATTCAGCAGGAATCGGATTGTTCTTCATCCAACCGCCACATGCGTATTGGTAAAAGTCAGTTCCGGGTAGAGCCGTTGTGTCAAGATTGGCGAGCTGGATGCCTGCTGTAAGTTCAGCCTGCTGCTTGCCGGTGTTGCAGGATGCCGTCATCAGACAGAATGCTGCAATGGGTAACAAATGATTTGCTTTCATAAATATATAAAATATAATAGTTAGTGATTCTCCAACTCTACAGTAGCCGCGTCCCACTCTTCCATCACACGGTCAAGCTGCTCTTTCAGTTTTTGGTGCTGCTCATAAAGCGACATGTCCGAAGCACCCTCCGGTGTAGCCATCCTAGCCTCAAGAATGGCAATGGCAGCCTCCGTCTGCTCTATCTCCGCTTCACAATCGGCAACGCGGCGTTCCAGCTTCTTAAGTTTCTTGTTAAGCTCCTTCTGCTCCTCATAGGAGAGCTTGGCAGCCGAGGGCTGAGCCAGTTCTGCACCAGCATTTCCTGATGCCGCCTTACCGGCAGTGGGCGAAGCGGAAAGTGAAGGAGATTTCTGTAACTCATTCAGGCTCTCTATCTGCTTCTTTTGCAGGAAATCATAAATTCCTCCCAAATGTTCCTTCACCAGTCCGCCACCAAACTCGTATACTTTAGTCGCAAGTCCGTCCAGAAAATCACGGTCATGACTGACTATTATCACCGTCCCGTCAAAATCGCGGATAGCTTCCTTCAGTACATCTTTGGAACGCATGTCAAGATGATTCGTAGGTTCGTCGAGAATCAGAAAATTCACCGGCTCCAACAACAGTTTTATCATGGCAAGCCGGGTACGCTCTCCACCGCTGAGCACCTTCACCCTTTTATCCGAAGCCTCACCGCCGAACATGAAAGCACCCAGAATATCACGAATTTTGAGGCGGATATCCCCTACGGCCACGTGGTCAATCGTATCGAATACAGTTAGGTTCTCATCCAAAAGTTGTGCCTGGTTCTGGGCAAAATATCCAATCTGCACATTATGTCCCAGTGTAAGTTTTCCGGTATAATCCGTAATCTCACCCATAATACACTTTACAAGCGTAGACTTTCCTTCGCCGTTCTTACCGACAAAAGCAACCTTCTCTCCTCGGTTGATGGTCAAATTCACATCATGGAAAACAATGTGCTCACCGTAGGATTTCTCCATATCCTCGCAGATGACGGGATAATTACCGCTACGGCTGCTGCAAACAAACTTCAGGCGCAAAGAGGAGTTGTCTTCCTCATCCACCTCGATACGTTCTATCTTTTCAAGTTGCTTGATGCGACTTTGCACCTGCACAGCCTTGGTAGCTTTGTACCGGAAACGCTCGATAAAGTCTTCCGTATCTTGTATCTGCTTCTGCTGATTCTCGTAAGCACGCAGTTGCTGCTCCCGGCGCTCCTTGCGAAGCACCACGAACTCATCGTATTTCACTTTATAGTCGTAAATGCGTCCACAAGTTATTTCGATGGTACGCGTAGTGACATTGTTCAAAAAGGCGCGGTCGTGGCTGACAAGCACCACCGCATTGGCACGGGTGGAAAGGAAGTTCTCCAACCACTGGATACTCTCGATGTCAAGGTGGTTGGTAGGCTCGTCGAGCAGCAACACATCCGGACGACGAAGCAACAGCTTGGCAAGCTCTATACGCATACGCCAACCACCGGAAAACTCGCTTGTAGAGCGGTCAAAGTCCTCGCGGCTAAAGCCCAGCCCTTGGAGCGTGCGCTCTATTTCGGCACGGTAGTTGGTGCCTCCCATCATAAGGAAACGTTCGTTTTCGTGGGTGAAGCGGTCAATCAGTTTCTGGTAATCCTCACTATCGTAGTCGGTACGTTCGGCAAGTTGCTGATTCATGCGTTCGATGCCCGCCTGCATCTCAAAAATATGCTCGAAGGCAAGTTCAGCCTCCTGCATCACGGTGCGCTTGTCACTGAGTATCATCACTTGGGGCAAATACCCGATAGTACATTCGCGAGGAACGGCAACAATGCCGGCAGTGGGCTGCTGAATGCCAGCCAATATCTTGAGCATGGTGGACTTACCGGCACCATTCTTGCCGACAAGAGCTATACGGTCTTTCTTATTGATAACATAAGAGACGTCTTCGAACAGAGGAGTGGCATTAAATTCTACCTTCAGTCCTTCTACAGATATCATAGTGTCAATAAATTTATCGTTCAAGACTGCAAAGGTAGCGATTTTCAACGTTATACAATATCATACGCTCACATAATTACATCAAATATCCAAGAAAGAGAACACTACTCCCGCATTTCCTGCGGAAGGACAATTGCAAAGCGGCTCCCCTTGCCAAGAGATGAGGCCACTTCTATTTTTCCATGAAACCTTTCAACGATAGTCCTGCAAATGGCCAATCCCAATCCCGTGCCCTGCACAAAAGCATCTCCCTTATAGAAACGTTCAAAAATGTGCGCCAGAACTTCTTCCGACATGCCAGTTCCCGTATCTTCCACAAAGACTTCCAATGTAGCAAAGTCCTTCAGCCTATACCCTATGGTTATGCGTCCTTCAGCAGTGAACTTCACCGCATTATTGATAAGATTGTTGACAACTTGCCCCAAACGCGTAGGATCTGTATAGATAACTGCCGCCCGGTCCGGAAGGTCTAGCAGTAACTCCACTCCTTTCCGAAGATTCATCTTCTACGCACTGTAAATGCTTTCCAATATGCCATTTAAAGAAACCTTCTCAAAATGGAACTCCATTGTGTTCGATTCTATCTTGGACAAATCCAGAATATCTGAAATCAACACCATTAACAACTGGCTGTTCTTTTCAATCAAAGACGTGAATTCCATAATCTCCTGCCGTGACAAGTCGGCATCCCCACAAGCCAGTAGTGTAGAGAAGCCCACAATGGCATTTAGCGGCGTACGTATCTCGTGGCTCATATTAGCAAGAAATACGCTCTTCAACTCATCGCTACGTTGCGCTTTCTGCAAAGCCTCGTTCAATTTATTCTCCGTATCCTTGTATTTCTGCGTACTCATGCAAATACCGATGATACGGAACGGCAAATCCGTCAATTGCCCCACATAGGTAGATTGCGCCTCAAACCACTCCCACTTGCCGTCTCCCCGCCGTAAACGGTATTCCACTGGGCATTCGTACAAATTACCATGCAACTGTAAAGCCAAAGCATCAAACACTCCCTTCCGGTCGTCCGGATGAATCAGAAATGCGAATTCCTCAGGCGTCAGCGTATAGTCACGCGTAGGAATCCCCAAATATTCAAAATAACGCGGTTCTATAATCATCAGATTATGTTCCATGTCGAAAGACCATTGAAATATCTGGGTACGACTCAGCGCAATATTCAGCAAATGCTTCTGTGTCCGTTCTTCCAACACATTCCTGAAATAGAGTACAATCCTCACCAATTGTCCATCTTCATGAATTCCCACCATAGCACCTTGTATCAGAAAACTTATACCACTCTTCAATTCACGTATAAAGCAATTGGTATCTAAGGGAATAATCCGCACATCCCTCTCCCGAAGTTGCAGCAAAAGGTCTTCTAACACATTCTTTTTATCACATACCACCTCCAATAAGTCAGTGATACGCCGCCCTATCACATACTCATTCAATTGGAGTTCATTCATCACCTGCTGATTCAGACGCCAGATACAATCTTCCAAATCAATCATAATAATGCTGACGGGCCATGAGTTGAACAACTGCTCGGAGATGGCATTTATTATACGTACTTCTTGAGGAACATTCGGATTCATCAGAATTG
>ERZ773243.2633-NODE-2633-length-14591-cov-3.479774_pt1 | contig 14591 bp, 16 predicted proteins | sample MGYA00580520_ERZ773243 | MGnify/ENA primary metagenome ERZ773243 (study PRJEB29015, sample SAMEA2737747) | human gut metagenome | biome: human gut; feature: human-associated habitat; material: faeces | place: China | collected 2012 ... | reverse complement strand
GCCCCTACAAAGGAAGAACCCCCGCAGACGGCAAAGCGTCTGCGGGGGGATTTTCTATTAGATCCTTTTCCACTTCGCGCCGCCGGGGACATCGGTCACTTCGACGCCCGCGGCCTTCAGGGCCTCGCGGATGCGGTCGGCCTCGGCAAAGTTCTTTGCCTTTTTTGCCTCATAGCGCGCGCGGATCTGCGCCTCGATCTCGGCGTCGGGCGTACCATCCTCGGCGATGATGGAATAGTCGCCGCCGGTGGCCTTCGCGGACGCCTGCTTTTTGCGCTCCTCGTCGGCCTTTTTCAGCAGGTCGAGACTGAGCACCTGGTCAAAATCGTTCATCAGATACCGCTTCGTCGCGTCGTTCGTCTGATATTTCAGCACATCATAGAGCGCCGTGATGGCAAGCGAGGTGTTCAGGTCATTGCCGAGCGCCTTGTGGAACTTTTCGCGCAGCGCGGCAACGGCGTCTTCGTCGATGGGGGCCTCCGCCGGGTCGAGCGCTGCGATCTTCGTGATCAGCTTTTTGAACGTGCCCGCTGCGTTGTCGAGATTCTCCCATGTGAATACGAGGCCCTTGCGGTAATGGCTCTGAAGGCAGAAGAACCGGTAGGCCAGCGGATCATATCCCTTTTCTTCGAGCAGCGAAACGGTCAGAAATTCACCCTTGGATTTGGACATTTTGCCGCTCGAGGTGTTCAAATGCGCCACATGGCACCACTGCGGGCACCACGGATGGCCGAGGTAGCTCTCAGACTGCGCGATCTCGTTCGTGTGGTGTGGGAAAGCGTTGTCGATTCCGCCGCAGTGCAGGTCGAGATATTCGCCGTTGTATTTCATCGAAATGCCGGAACATTCGATGTGCCAGCCCGGATAGCCGACGCCCCACGGAGAGTCCCATTTCAGGGCCTGATCCTCGAACTTTGACTTTGTGAACCAGAGGACAAAGTCGTTCTTGTTGCGCTTGTTCGTGTCCTCCTCGACGCCCTCGCGGACGCCGACGGCGAGGTCTTCCTCGTTGTGGTCGTTGAAGACGTAATAGCGGTCGAGCTTGCTGGTGTCGAAATACACGTTGCCGCCGGCAAGATAGGCGTAGCCGGTGTCCAGCAGCTTGGTGATGATCTTGATATAGTCATCAATAAGGCCGGTGGCGGGCTGCACCACGTCCGGGCGTTTGATGTTCAGCTTGCGGCAGTCATCAAAGAAGGCATCGGTATAGTACTTGGCCACCTCCATGACGGTCTTGTGCTCCCGGTGAGCACCCTTGAGCATCTTATCCTCGCCTTCGTCAGCGTCAGAGGTCAGATGGCCCACGTCCGTGATGTTCATGACACGGTTGACGCTGTAGCCGGAATAGCGCAGGAACTTTTCCAGCACGTCCTCCATGATATAGCTGCGGAGGTTGCCGATGTGGGCGAAGTGATACACCGTGGGGCCGCAGGTATACATTTCCACATGGCCGGGGGCGTGGGTGGTGAATTCAGCTTTCTTATGGGTAGCGGAGTTGTAAAGATACATAACATTCATCCTTTCCGGGTATTTGTTTGACGCGGACACGGGACGAAAAAAACGCCTCCCGCGCCGGTTTGGCACGAGAGGCGATCAAAAAACCGCGGTTCCACTCTCATTTATTACTCAAATGCCCGTTACGTGGGCAAACCGGAGGGCGTCTGCATCCCCCGCGCTCCCGGACGCACTTCCCATGCTCCGCCGCAGGCACGCTTTCAGCCGGTGACGCGCCCTCTCTGCCCATTGGATACATGGTACTCTTTCCGTTCAACACGCTATTTTGACTTCTATCAATATAGCAGGCATCTTCGCCGGTGTCAAGTCCCGGCGGGCGGTTGGCGAGATCAGATCTTCACCAGCTCGTATTCCCGGCTGCCCAGGCCGATCTTCTCGCTGTGGATCAGTGCGGCTTCCCAGTCGGTGTCCGGATGGGCGGCCTTGAAGTGATCCTCGCACTGGCAGGCCTCGCCACTGCCGATGGCGGAGTTGGGCATCTTGGGCTGGGCCAGCACCGCGTCGATACAGGCCTGATCCAGAGCCACAGGGTCGAAGGAGGCGAACATACCCACGTTGGGCACGATGGGCACATCGTTTTCGCCGTGGCAGTCACAGTTGGGGGATACGTCCATCACCAGAGACACATGGAAGCAGGGACGGCCGTCCACCACCGCCTTGGTGTACTCGGCAATCTTGTAATTCAGGATAGAGGGGGCCTCGTCATACATGCACTGGATGGCGTCCTTGGGGCAGACCGCCAGACACCGGGCGCAGCCCACGCATTTGTCAGTGTCGATGGTGGCCTTGTTGTCAGGACCGAAGGTAGGCGCACCGTGGGCGCAGATCTTGGCGCAGGCGTGGCAGCCCACGCATTTTTTCTGCTTGACAAAGGGCTTGCCGCTGTTGTGCTGTTCCATCTTGCCGGCCCGGGAGCCGCAGCCCATGCCGATGTTTTTCAGGCAGCCGCCGAAGCCCGCCTGCTCGTGGCCCTTGAAATGGGTCAGGGAGATGAACACATCGGCGTCCATCACCGCCCGGCCGATCTTGGCCTCCTTCACATACTCGCCGCCCTCCACGGGGACGGCCACCTCGTCATTGCCCTTCAGACCGTCGGCAATAATGATATGGCAGCCGGTGGAATAGGGGGTAAAACCGTTGACATAGGCAGATTCCATGTGATCCAGCGCGTTTTTGCGGCCGCCGATATACAGGGTGTTGCAGTCCGTCAGGAAGGGCTTGCCGCCCTGACTTTTTACCAGATCCGCCACGGTTTTGGCCCAGTTGGGGCGGAGATAGGCCATGTTGCCCGGCTCGCCGAAATGCATTTTGATGGCCACATATTTGCCGTCCATGTCGATGTCGCCGAAACCGGCAGTCATCATCAGCCGGGCCAGCTTCTGCTGCAAGTTTTCCCGCCAACTGGGGCAGCGGAAATCTGCGAAATAAACTTTAGATGCCATAGTGCATTCTCCTTATCAGAGCTTTTGAGAACTTTCCTGAGATGATTATAAAACCTGAAGTTAACTTTATGTCAAGGACAAAAAAGGGATTCGATCTCTTTTTACTATCCTTCGTCCAGATCCACAGTCACCCGGTCAGTGCCGTGCTCATCGAATTCAGAGAGATAGGCGTCGATCCGCGCCATGAGTGCGTCGTAATTCTCCCGGGTCAGGGGCTGACCGTCCAGATCCCGCAGGGCCAGCTCCTCCGCCAGCAGCTCGTAGAAGATGGTGTCCTCATACTGCTCGATGGCCTCGTGGATGCCACCGTCGGCAAAGGCGCGGGAGGGGATAAGACTGCCCCGGTACCGCTCCACCAGCTTGGGCATCCCCTGAGGGACGCAGTGGTAGAAGACCTTGCCCTCCACCTGATCGTATTCCTCGATACGGTCATCACCTCGGGTGGAATTCAGCACCCAGTTTCCTATGTATACCAGATCCAGCAGATACCGGAATTCCTGGTCTGTCAATTCGAGCTTCATAAGGAGCCACCTCCCATATCCCTTTGATGGAGGGTATTATAGCAGAACCCATCTGAAAATGCTACCTGAAAAAGCGGGCAAAAAGCCAAAAATCTGTCTCCAGAACCGAAAAAACCGCCGTCCGGCAAATTTCAACTGCGAAAAACGGCGCTTTTGCCCTTGCACAGCGGAAGAGGCTATTGTATAATATACTTTCTGAACGAACACCCTGGAAAAAAGGAGGCGAGCGGTATGGATGACCGTCCTATCGGGGTATTTGATTCCGGGTTGGGCGGACTGACGGCGGTGAAGGCCCTGCGGCGTCTGCTGCCGGGAGAGGATCTCATCTATTTTGGAGATACCGCCCGGGTGCCCTATGGCGGACGTTCCCGGGAGACCCTTTTGAAATATGCCCGTCAGGACATCGCCTTTCTCCGGTCCTTTGACCTGAAGGCGGTTCTGATCGCCTGCGGCACAGTGACCTCCACCTCTCTGGATACCTTGCGGAAGGAAAATGATCTGCCTGTGTTGGGCGTGGTGGAGCCCTCTTGCCGGGAGGCGCTGGCTGTCACAAAAAATAAAAAGATCGGCATGATCGCCACATTGGCCTCCGCTCGCTCCGGAGCTTACGAACGGACCCTGAAGGGTCTGGACGCCGATGTGCAGGTGGTCAGCCAGCCCTGCCCGCTGTTTGTCCCGCTGGTGGAGAACGGACGGTTTCGGCAGGGGGATGTGGTCATCGAGACGGTGGCCCGGGAGTACCTGACACCGCTGATGGAAGCCGGCGTGGATACGCTGATTCTGGGCTGCACCCATTACCCCTTGCTGAAAGACATCATCGGGGAGATCTGCGGCCCCGGCGTCACCCTGATCGACTCCGGCGCGGCCTCGGCCTGGGCACTGCGGCAGCAGCTTGCAGCAGAGGGCCAGCTTACGGACCGGCAGCAGGGCGAAACCCGCTTTTATGTCAGCGATCGGCCGGAGGACTTTGAGAAGCTGGCCGCAGTATTTCTGGAAGAACCCCTGAGCCGGGGGGCGGAGAGGATCGACATTGAACAGTATTGAACAAGAAAAACTCCCAGTGATGATCTCCGTCCGGGGAGAACAGTATTTTGACGATGTGGACCCAAACGCCACGGAGCTGATGACGGAGGGAACACTGGAACAGACGGAGGACGGCTTCCTTCTGAGCTATCAGGAGACAGAGCTTACCGGCATGGAGGGGACTCTCACCACCTTTGAGATCGGCCCCGGCCGGGTGATCCTGCGGCGCAGCGGCAGCGTCAACTCGCAGATGGTGTTTGAGGAGGGGCGGCAGCACACCTCCCTGTATGAAACGCCGTACGGTGAACTGTCCGTGGATATTCAGACCAGCCGCCTGCTCCATAACCTGACGGAGCGGGGCGGACTCATGGAGATCAAGTATTCCATTGCGGTAGAACACGTGGTCACGGGTCGGAACTGCTTCAAGATCCGGGTCCGGCGGAAATAAATGACAAATTTAACCGAAGAAAGGGTTTAACGATATGACGAATATGATCCAAAACGCGAAGGACCAGGCTGCGGCGCTGGCAATGGCAGCCTACAAGGCGGCTGCTGCTGACGGCACTCTGCCGGAGGCAGAGATCAAGACCGCCCCCGTAGAGATCCCCAAGGATACCGCCAACGGCGACTATACCACCACCTTTGCTCTGGCTGCCGCCAAGGCACTGGGCAAACCGCCCCGCGTGATCGCTCAGGCGCTGTTGGATCACATGGATCTCACCGGCACCTACTTTGCCTCTGCGGAGATCGCTGGCCCCGGCTTTCTGAACTTCCGTCTGGGAGACCAGTGGTATGCCGGCGTCATGAACGCCGTGGAAACGGAGAAGGACGTCTACGGCACCAATGACAGCCTCAAGGGTCAGAAGATCATGGTGGAGTTTGTCTCCGCCAACCCCACCGGACCCATGCACATGGGCAACGCCCGGGGCGGCGTGCTGGGCGATACGCTGGCCTCCGTCCTCACCGCCTGCGGCGCGGATGTGTCCAGAGAATTCTATGTCAATGACGCCGGACACCAGATCGACAAGTTTGCCCGTTCCATCGAGGTCCGCTACCTCCAGCTTATCAATGGCGAGGATTCCATCGCCTTCCCGGAGGACGGCTATCAGGGCGAGGACATCAAGGAACTGGCCAAGGCCTATTATGACGAGCACGGCGACAGCCTGCTGAATGCCTCCGAGCAGGAGCGGCAGGACGCGCTGGCGCAGTTTGGCCTTTCTGTGAACCTGCCCCGCATGAAGACGGATCTGGAGCGCTATAAGATCCATTACGATACCTGGTTTTACGAGTCTACCCTCCACGAGAGCGGCTATGTAGCCGAGACTGTGGACCTGCTGACGGAAAAGGGCTGGACCTACGAAAAGGACGGCGCTCTGTGGCTGAAGACGGCCGATATTCTGCGGGATCACTTCCGCAAGCAGGGCAAAAAGGAAGCGGACATTGAAAAGCTGGATCTGAAGGATGACGTGCTCCGCCGGGCCAACGGCTTCTACACCTATTTTGCCGCCGACATCGCCTATCACCGCAACAAGTTCGCCGTCCGCGGCTTCGACAAGGTCATCAACATCTGGGGCGCCGACCATCACGGCCATGTGGCCCGCCTGAAGGGCGCGCTGGACGCGCTGGGCCTCAATGGCTCTGAGCGGCTGGATATCGTGCTCATGCAGCTGGTGAAGCTGCTGCGGGACGGCGAGGTGGTCCGGATGTCCAAGCGTACCGGCAAGGCCATCTCCCTCCACGACCTGCTGGACGAGGTCAGCGTGGACGCTGCCCGCTGGTATTTCAACGCCAAGCCCGACACTCAGATGGAATTCGATCTGGGGCTGGCCGTCCGGGAGGACAGTGAGAACCCCATCTATTATGTAGAGTATGCCCACGCCCGGATCTGCTCCCTGCTGCGGGCCTTGGAGACTGACGGCGTGACCGTGCCGGAGACCGCCGACCTGAGCCTGCTGTCCGGCGAAGCAGAAAAGGCCCTCATCAAGCAGATCGCTCAGTACTGCGAGGAGATCAAGCTGGCGGCGCGGGACTATGACCCCAGCCACATCAACCGCTGTCTGCAGGAGCTGGCGGCCTGTTTCCACCGGTTCTACACCGCCTGCCGCATCCGGGGCGAGGAGCCGCAGGTGGCTGCCGCCCGTCTCAAGCTGGCGGACGATACCCGCATGGTACTGAAGAACGGCCTGAAGCTCATCGGTGTGGATGCCCCAGAGAAGATGTAAGGACCTTCGAAGTTACCCAAGCGTCTTTGGAAAATGCGCAGACAGCCGCTGATGAAGCTGTGTATCAGATGACTTAGGGCGAAAGCGCAGCCTTATCATAGTGCATAAAAAAAGAGCCTTGCGGCTCTTTTTTTATATCCTGAAACGGAATTGACAGAGGAACCTTCCGGCGGTATACTCTGCGTATAAAACGCTTGCGAAATGGGTATGTGCATATGGAAGAACATGAAGCCATCGTAAAAAATCGGAGCGCCGCTCTGCGGGCCGCTTTACCTGCCACCATTCCGGTGATGACGGGGTATCTCTGCCTGGGCGCGGCCTTCGGCATCCTGCTGCGGACCGCCGGATATGGGATCGGCTGGTCCATCGCCATGAGCATGATCTGCTACTGCGGCAGTATGCAATTTGTGGGCGTCTCACTGCTGACGGCGGCCTTCGACCCCTTTCAGGCGCTGCTGATGTCCGTGATGGTCAATGCCCGCCACGCCTTTTATGGCCTGTCCATGCTGGAAAAGTATCGGGGCACCGGCCCGGTTCGCCCTGTTTTGATCTGTACCCTGACGGACGAGACCTTTTCTCTGGTATCCACGCTGGAGCCGCCGGAGGGAGTGGCCAGGAGGGACTTCTACTTCTGGATCTCACTGCTGGACTACCTTTACTGGCAGGTTGGCTGTACGCTGGGGAACGCTGTGGGCGGGCTGCTTACTTTCGACACCACCGGCTTGGATTTTACGCTGACGGCGCTGTTCATCGTGCTGCTGCTGGAACAGGTGAAGAAAAAGGAAAACCGGGCCGCCGGGATCATCGGCATGGTCTGCACCGCCGCAAGTCTGGCTGTGTTTGGCCCGGATAATTTCCTGATCCCCGCCATGATCTTACTGCTGGCCGTTTTACTGGGAGGGAGGAAAAGACTGTGCAAATGACAAGTATTCAGGCCCTCATCACCATTCTGGCCATCGCTGTGGGGACGCAGTTCACCCGCTGGCTTCCCTTCTGGCTCTTCCCGGAGAAGAAGGACCCGCCGGCGGTGGTGCTGTATCTGGGCAAGGTGCTGCCGCCCGCCATGATGGGTCTGCTGACGGTGTACTGCTTCAAGAATGTGGCCTGGCTCTCCGGGACCCATGGCGCGCCGGAGCTGCTGGCCTCTGCCGCCGTGGTGGGGCTGCATCTGTGGAAACGGAACGTGCTGTTCTCTATCACCGGGGGCACGGTGCTGTACATGGTTCTGGTGCAGGCCGTTTTCGCATAAAATAAAATAAATCGCATAAAATGGAAGCACAGTCAAATGCTGTGCTTCCATTTTTTCGGGCGGGAGGTCATTATGGGGAGACGGTGGCGGTTCTGGCCCCTGACGGGCTTTCTTACGGCGGCGGTGCTGGGTACCTTGGCCCACTTCGCGTACAGGTGGAGCGGCGGGGCGCTGTTGGCGGGGGTGTTCTGCGCTGTGAATGAATCCGTATGGGAACACATGAAGCTGCTGTTTTTCCCGGTGTTCCTCTTTACGGCGGCGCAATTCTGCATGGGAGAGCGGGACGGCCTGCTGGCGGCCCGGGCGGTCAGCGTCACGGCGGGACTGGCCCTGATCCCCACATTGTATTATACCTACACCGGCATTTGGGGAGATCACGTGCTCTGGGCAGATGCGGCCATCTTCTATCTGTCGGCGGCGGTGACGTTTTGGCTGGACGATCTGCTTCACCGTCAGCGGCGGCTTTGGAAGATGGGATGCCAGGTGGCGGGACTGGTGTGGCTGTGGGTGCTGGCATTTCTGTTTGTCTGGTGGACCTTTTCACCGCCCCACATCGCCCTGTTCCGTGACCCTCTGACAGGACTTTACGGGATACCGTAGAAAAACGGCGCTGCCCTTTTGGGACAGCGCCGTCTCTGTTATTTCTTGTAGAAATGGAAATCGCAGCAATCACCGCCGGTCCCCAATGTCTGGGTGCGTCGGAAACCGACTTTTTTCAGATCACCGAAGGCGTAATTGTCACATTCGCAGAAAAAACGGCAGACTTCCGGACAGCCGCATGATACGCAGGTATCATGCCAGAGACACTGATGGATGGTCAGGTCAAATTCCTCCGGCTGTTCCTCGAAGGTACTGCCCCAGGCATCACTGGAGGCGGTCGTTTTCCGGAAGGCCCAGCGAAATACCGAGAAGAAACGGGGAACCCATTCCAGACCAGCGTACCGGTCATGGGAGGCGGGCCCCTGTACCTCCCGCACATATTTTTCCATGAGCTTTTCAGCATCCAGCCCCCGGCGCTTCAATACAGTGTAGACTGCGACCCGCGGCAGGATCGTGCTTTGCATAAGGGCACGCCGGGAGGGGGAGGTCTCCTGAGAGCTGGCTAAAAACGATGCGGCTTGTTCCCGGCTTTCCGCCATGACCGCCGTTCCCTCTTTTTCCCCCAGGACCCGGAGAAAGAAACGGTCCAGCATTTCCCACGTGGCTTTTTCTTTCTTTTGTACGGACATAGGACCTCCTTTATTCACCGGCAGGCCGGCCGTCGAACTGAGCGGTCCGGGAGCGGATGTACTGTTCCAGAATATCCACGGTGCCGGGGATACCCAACCGTGCACTGTTGATCACCAGATCGTAGCATTTGGCGTCGCCCCAGTCACCCTTGCAGTGCTGGTCGTGGTAGATCCGCCGCTGCCGGTCCTGATGCTTGATGAAGTCCAGAGCTTCCTCCTCCGGCAGAGGGGTGCGCTTGACCCGGAAATCCAGATCTGCCCGGATGAAGATGGATACCAGTCCCTCCCGGTCTGCCAGCACCTCCTCGGCGCAGCGGCCCAGCACCACGAAGGATTCTCCGGCGTTGGCGTGCTGGCGCAGCAGTTCAAACTGCATCTGGGCCACGCAATCCTCCGGGGCGCTGCTGATGCCCCGAACGGAGCGGCAGAACAGGGGGGAGTATGGGCGCTCATCGTAGCGCTCCAGCGTTTCGGCGCTGACGCCCTTGTCCTCTGCGGCTTTTTGCAGGATGCTCTTGTCGAACAGAGGGAGCTGAAGCCGCTCCGCCAGCGCATGGGCGATATCCAGTCCGCCGCTGCCGGATTCCCGGCCGATGGCAACGATCAGTTGATGGGACATAGGAAGGACCTCCTTACAAAATGGTGGGCAGCAGCACCAGCGCGGCGTACAGCACCGGCTGATGCAGCAGATAGAGCAGCAGAGAGTGACGGCTTATAACGGACAGCCCCGGCAGGCGAATATCCGGCAGGGCGGGGATCTCCGGTCGCAGTCGGTAGAGATAGAACCCGGTCCAGAACAGAAAGAGCCACGGCAGCAGGGCGAAATAGTCTGAGGACGCAAAGGCGGGGGCGGGAAAACCCAGACCGGCGGTGGCGAGATTTGAGTACAAGCCACGGGGCAGCCGCAGCAGCGGCACCCAAGCAAAGCCGAGATAGCCGTGATTCACGTCCCGTACCAGCAGAAACAGGGAAAAGCTGAGGACAAGCCCCAGCCGTGGCGGGATCCGGGCCAACAGAGGACGGAGAGGGACAGTCAGCAGGGCGGCAGTCCCTAAAAAAGTCAGCACGCCGAACCGGATCGGCTCCTCCGGCGTTACCAGAGCTGTTGCCAGAGACACGAGTATTCCGCCGCAGAAGCTCATAAGGCCCCGGCGGAGAGGATGCCGACCCATCTGCCAGCAGTAGCCGGAGAGCAGAATGAAGGTACAGCAGATGCTCTGCTGCCAGATATACGCCCAAAAGCCGTTATACCAGGCCCACGGCAGGCCCCGGAGATACACCAGATCCCAGCAGAGGTGATAGGCGATCATGCTGAACAGGGTCAGTCCACGAAGGGAATCCAAGGTGCCGCTGCGGAAGCGGATCGCGTTTGCGTTCATAGCACATCCATCCTTGCGGAAGAAGTTTCTTCCTCAAAAATACCACAATTCGACGGATTTTTCAAGATTTACCGGTCCTGTAAAACGGCGATACTGCCCAAAGCCAGACCCAGCTGGACACCGGCCCGGAAAAAGAAGTGCTTGTGGCGGCAGTTGATGAGACCGTGGAGGTCCGCCAGCCCCAAAAGCTCTTTTCGCAGCGGCTGATCGTCGGCAAAGCGGTCCAGCAGGGCATGAAACCGGCGGGCGTAGTCCTGACTGTCCGGCTGAAACTGATCCAGCCGCCGCTGCTCCTTCTCCACCAGATCCACCAGCAGTTGAATGGTATCGTCCTGTAAATTCATAAAAACACCCCCATATGGTACTTAGTGTATTACTATATATATACCATGAGGTAACGACTTGTCAAGAAAAAATGGGCATGATATAGTGCATATATAGTGCAATGGAGGTTACTGCATGGGTGAAGCTGTATTAGTAAATCGTAAAAAGTTCGTTTCCTCGCTGGCCAATGAATTGGTGGAGCCGTTCAATGAACTTTCTAAAAAGACACGCCTGACTAAAACAAAGCTTTTGGACGAGGCCATCGAGGACCTTTTGAAGAAATATGCGGCAAAGGATCTCTGACGATAGGGGAAACCGGGCAATTTCGCCTGTTTTCCCCGTTTTTCCCTTGCGCGAGCAGGGAAGATGTGTTAGAGTAACTAAGTCTGTGTATATGAATTCAGGAGGAATATCATGCCAACATTAGAAGAAGAAATTTCCCGGCGGCGGACATTCGCTATCATTTCTCACCCGGACGCCGGTAAGACCACATTGACGGAAAAGTTTCTGCTCTACGGCGGCGCCATCGCGCAGGCCGGTGAGGTCAAGGGCAAGCGGGCCAAGGCTGCCACCTCTGACTGGATGGAGATCGAAAAGCAGCGCGGCATTTCCGTCACCAGCTCCGTGATGCAGTTCCAGCACAACGGCTTCTGCATCAACATTCTGGATACCCCCGGCCATCAGGACTTCTCCGAGGACACCTACCGGACCCTGATGGCTGCTGACAGCGCCGTCATGGTCATCGATGGCGCTAAGGGCGTGGAGCCTCAGACCCGGAAGCTGTTCAAGGTCTGCGCCCTGCGGCACATCCCCATTTTTACCTTTATCAACAAGATGGACCGTGAGACCCGTGACCCCTTGGAGCTGTGCGAGGAGGTAGAGCGGGAACTGGGTATCGACACCTACGCCGTCAACTGGCCCATCGGCTGCGGCAAGGAGTTTGCCGGTGTCTACGACCGGGAAAAGCAGCGGATTCTCTTCTTCTCCAGCGAAACCCGGGGCAAGAAGGTCAACTCTATGGAGGTAGCCTTGGAGGACCCCACACTGGACGAGACACTGGGCGCGGAAAAGGCCGCCAAGCTGCGGGACGAGGTGGAGCTGCTGGGAGCCGGACGGGACTTTGATATGCAGGCCGTCCGGAACGGCACCCTATCTCCTGTGTTCTTCGGCTCCGCTCTGACCACCTTCGGCGTGGAGCCGTTTTTGGAGGAATTCCTGCGGATGACCACCGCTCCGCTGCCCCGCGTCAGCGATCAGGGCGAGGTGGATGTGTTCTCCCCGGACTTCTCCGCCTTTGTGTTCAAGATTCAGGCCAACATGAATAAGGCCCACCGGGACCGGCTGGCCTTCATGCGGATCTGCTCCGGCAAGTTTGAGCGGGACACGGAATATTACCATGTCCAGAGCGGCAAAAAGCTGCGTCTCAGCCAGCCCCAGACCATGATGGCCGCGGAGCGTGAGATCGTGGACGAGGCCTACGCCGGGGATATCATCGGCGTGTTCGACCCCGGCCTGTTCGCCATCGGCGATACCATCACCGTGCCGGGGAAGAAGTTCCGGTATTCAGGCATCCCCACGTTTGAGCCGGAGCACTTTATGCGGGTGTCTCCCAAGGACACCATGAAGCGAAAGCAGTTCATCAAGGGAACGGAGCAGATCGCACAGGAGGGCGCCATCCAGATCTTCAAGATCCCCGGCGCGGGCCTGGAGGAGGTCATCGTAGGCGTGGTGGGCACCCTGCAATTCGACGTGTTCGAGTACCGTATGAAAAACGAGTACAACGTGGATCTGCGGATGACCAGCCTGCCCTATGACCATCTGCGGCTCATTGAATCCATGGACTGCCACCCCGATGAGATCGTGCTCTGCACCGGCGCCGCTGTGCTGCAGGATTTCCGGGACCGCTATCTGCTGGCCTTTGACGGCGAGTGGAGCGTAGGTTTCCTCACCAAGCACAATCCCGGTCTGGTACTGGCGGACACCCTGTCTGTATAATAAAATCAAGGAGGTAGGACCATGCTGACCATCCGGCGCTTCCAAAAAGGCGATGAGGAGATCCTCTCCGCTATGATCCGCCGCACCCTGCGGGAAGTCAATTGCACCAGTCCCAAATCTGAACTGGATTACTTGATCCCCCACTATTCTCCGGAGACCATGGTTGAGCTGTCTGAGACCGGCCATACCTATGTATTGGAAGAGGACGGACAGATCATCGGCTCCGGCACGGTCCTGCCGGATGGCGAGACAGAGGCGGAGATCGTGGCGGCCTTCCTGAGCCCGGAGAGTATCGGCAAGGGCTATGGCCGGAAGCTGTTTGAAACACTGGAGACCGACGAGCTGGCAGCGAAGGCCACGCGGGTCTGGCTGACCTCCTCGGATATGGCGCTGGGCTTTTACGAGCACATGGGCTGGGTGAATCCAAACGGCCCTCGTGCCCGGGCGGGAGAGGACAACCTGCTCTATATGGAAAAACGGAAATAAACAAAACGGACCGGTTTTCCGGTCCGTTTTTTCCTTGACAAAACCGCTGGCAAGCAGTATGTTAAGGCTAACAGGGAACCGTCCCTGACTTTGAAAGGAGAAAATGCCAATGGGTTGTTTCTATTGCGATGAGCACCACGAGGGCCGGGAGGCCATTATGTTCAAGGTTGGGGAGATGAAGGCCGGTGTGCTGTATCTCTTCAAGGATCAGGCCCACAAGGGCCGCTGCGCGCTGGCTCTGAAGGCCCACAAAAAGGAACTGTGCGAGTGCACGGATCAGGAGCGGGCGGATTTTGCCGAGGATCTGGCTAAGGCCAGCGGCGCCATCAAGGAGCTGTGGGGCTGCACGAAGCTGAACTTGGGCTCTTTCGGCGACACGAATCCCCATCTGCATTTCCATATCGTCCCCAAGTATGAGGGCGGCTTTGAGTTCGGCGGAGCTTTTGCCATCACCAACCCGGAGCCGGTATACCTGAAGGACGAGGAGTATCAGGAGATGATCTCCGCGCTGAAGGCCAAGCTGGGTATCTGAGGACATATATAATAAGGAACACCGGGGTGCATAGCATCCCGGTGTTCTTTGCATCGAACGGATACATGATTATACGATGCAGAAGCGGCCTGATCGGGAATAGAATACCGGAGCGGAAAATAGCCCGGAGGGGGACATTTGCCCCGCTGCCGTGTGCATCCGTGTACTGCCAAAAAAATTTCAAAAAAACTATGAAAAACAGAGAAAAAGGTCTTGACATTCCACTGAATATCCGATATGATAATCGAGTCCACGTGGTGGAAGCCTTTCCGCGCGCAGACACTGCGATGAACCGGGAGATTGCTCCGCAAGGAGGTAACTTCCGGGGAGTATGTCCGATAATCGGGCGGCTGAGAAGTCCTGTATGCGGCGTAGATCGCCATACCATGGGACAAGTACCGGCCACAGTGCCGGTCTTTTTCATGAGTAGGAATGATACGCACGGTTAAGCGTACAGAAAATTTCTCGCCGTAGGTCGTCGAGACCCGTACAACAACCTACGAAACATTTGGAGGAAATCAACATGGCACAGAAAGAAATGATCCGCATCCGCCTGAAGGCTTACGATCATCAGGTCATCGACCAGAGCGCTGAGAAGATCGTAGAGACCGCCAAGCGCACCGGCGCCCAGGTGTCCGGCCCCATCCCCCTGCCCACCAAGAAGGAGGTTGTTA
>ERZ773243.2612-NODE-2612-length-14706-cov-5.953860_pt1 | contig 14706 bp, 9 predicted proteins | sample MGYA00580520_ERZ773243 | MGnify/ENA primary metagenome ERZ773243 (study PRJEB29015, sample SAMEA2737747) | human gut metagenome | biome: human gut; feature: human-associated habitat; material: faeces | place: China | collected 2012 ... | reverse complement strand
CTACCGGGCGGATTCGGGACTTTAACCCGTTAGAAACGTGCGCCGCTAGGCGCACTTCAATAAAAAACCTCACCAGTATTTCTACCAGTGAGGTTATTATATCATATCGCCACTTCCATAAGCATCAAATCTGCTCATTCTCTACATCGTTTGGCGTAAAATTGGCGTATTTTTGTAATTTTACGAATTTCCACCAATAAGGTACATCACGTTTTTAGTAGAGCTTTGCTCCTGCTGGAATGTGATCATCCACCATCAGAAGATGAAGTTCTTCCTCCTCGGAATCCTTCAGGTTATTTACTGCTGAAAGCAACATACCACAGGAATCAATACCCATCATCTTTCTAGGTGGAAGATTTGTGATGGCAATAAGTGTCTTTCCAACAAGCTCTTCTGGCTCATAATAAGCGTGGATTCCGCTTAAAATAGTGCGGTCCGTGCCTGTTCCGTCATCTAAAGTAAACTGTAATAATTTCTTTGACTTAGGAACTGCTGCACACTCTTTTACCTTAACAGCTCTAAAATCTGACTTGCTGAATGTATCAAAGTCTACTTCTTCCTCAAATAAAGGTTCAATCTTTACATTAGAGAAATCAATCTTCTCTGCCGGCTTATCTGCCTCTGCAGAAACTGCCTTGGAAGACTTGGATGCTTTCTTATCAGAATCCAGACTCTTCATTGTCGGGAAGAGCAGCACATCTCTGATCGCCGGTGAGTTGGTCATCATCATAACCATACGGTCAATACCGAAGCCGATACCACCGGTCGGAGGCATACCAATGCTGAGAGCGTTCAGGAAGTCCTCATCGGTATGCTCAGCCTCGTCATCACCTGCTGCCAGCGCTTTCTCCTGTGCCTCAAAACGTGCTCTCTGATCGATCGGATCATTTAACTCGGAGTAAGCATTTGCCATCTCCCAGCCGTTCATGAAGAACTCGAAACGCTCTACATAATCCGGATTATCCGGTTTCTTCTTGGTCAGAGGAGAGATCTCGATCGGATGATCCATGATAAATGTAGGCTGGATCAGATGATCCTCTACATACTCCTCGAAGAACAGATTCAGGATGTCACCCTTCTGATGACGCTCCTCGAACTCAATTCCCTTTTCCTTTGCGAGTGCCTTTGCAGCCTCAGTATCCGGAATCTCGTTGAAATCAACGCCGGCATACTTCTTAACGGCATCCACCATCGTCAGTCTCTCAAATGGCTTGGACAGATCCATCTCATGATCTCCATACTTTAAGATCTCGGATCCGGTCACTTCCTTTGCAACGTGACGATACAGCTTCTCGGTCAGATCCATCATGCCATGATAGTCTGTATATGCCTGATAAAGCTCCATCAATGTAAATTCCGGATTGTGTCTGGTGTCCAGACCCTCATTACGGAATACACGACCGATCTCGTAAACACGCTCCATGCCGCCTACGATCAGTCTCTTCAGATAAAGCTCCAGAGAAATTCGAAGCTTTAAGTCCTCATTCAGAGAATTGAAATGGGTCTCAAACGGTCTTGCTGCAGCACCGCCTGCGTTGGACACAAGCATCGGCGTCTCAACCTCCATGAAGCCCTGCTCATCAAGGAAACGTCTGATGCAGCTGATCACCTTGGATCTCTTAATGAAGGTGTCTTTCACGTCCTCATTCATGATCAGATCCACATATCTCTGACGATATCTGGTATCGGTATCGGTCAGTCCATGATGCTTCTCCGGAAGGATCTGCAGACTCTTGGAAAGAAGAACGATCTCCTCTGCATGAACAGAGATTTCACCTGTCTTTGTCTTAAATACCTTACCCTTTACGCCAAGGATATCACCAATATCGTATTTCTTAAAGTCCGCATAGGACTCCTCACCGATCTCATCTCTTGCAACATAAAGCTGCATTTTCCCTTTCAGATCCTGTATATTACAGAAGGATGCTTTACCCATCACACGCTTAAACATCATACGGCCTGCCAGAGACACTTCCTGTCCCTCTAACTCCTCATAACGGTCTCTGATATCCTGTGAATGTACTGTCACATCATATTTCGTGATCCGGAACGGATCCTTTCCCGCTTCCTGTAAATTTGCAAGTTTCTCATGACGCACCTTCAGCAAAGCATTCACGTCCTGCTCTGCCTGCGGCTTCTTATTCTGCTGTGCCACTTTTCTATCACTCCGTTTCTATCTCTTATTTTGACTTCTGGATCTCAAGGATCTCGTATTTAACAACCTCACCGTTCGGTGTCTCTACCTCGATCTGATCTCCTACCTTGGAGCCGATCAGTGCAGCACCTACCGGAGACTCATTGGAGATCTTATTGCCAAGAACGTCTGCCTCTGTAGAACCTACGATCTTGTATGTCATTTCCTCATCAAACTCAATATCCTTCAGGCGAACCGTACAGCCGATATTGATCGCATTAACGTCAACATCCTCCTCAACAACGACCTCTGCATTCTTGAGGATCTTGTCGATCTCTTCAATACGAAGCTCGATATCTCTCTGCTCATCCTTTGCTGCATCATACTCTGCATTCTCGGACAGGTCACCCTGCTCACGTGCTTCTTTAATCTTTGCTGCTACCTCTTTACGTCTATTCAGCTTTAAATCCTGAAGCTCATCCTCCAGCGCTTTCAAACCTTCATAGGTTAATATGTTTTTCTTCTCTGCCATGTCAAGCCCTCCAACTATTGATATATTCGCTATCATGCGCTATCCATACATATAACGCTATCGTGTTATTCTAACACGAATCCCTTGCATCAGTCAACCACGCCTCCCGCGGCATCGACTGACTGCCTGATACTCTTATTGTTCATCGTTCATGCTAGTACGGAATGGTGCCATCGGCAGTCCGTTCTTACCAAACATGTTGACCTCTGCGTAGTTTCTCCAGTTATATCTTGCATATACCGGCTCCTTTACATTTGCAGAGAATAAACGAACACGGTTGCCCTGGATCTGTACGGAATCTGCCGGATAGAACACCTTATCCTGACCTGCCACCTCAAAGCCCAGAGGCTTCTCGCCGGTACATATGATACCGTCTCTTACATGATTGAAGATCAGCCAGATATAGGACTGTAATGTATAGCAGGACTGATAGAACGGACCGAATGCACGAACCTCATTATCCAGTCCATATGCGTGATACATTGCCTGCAAAGCCAGACGCTCACCGACCGGCTGCTTATCGATCGGATGAATGTTGCTGTACTCGCCCTTGTCAAGCACTACCGCAAGACCGGTGTTCTTAACGGTACGGTATACTCTGTGCTGTGCCTCACGGATCAACGGCCAGTTTGTGAGATTCTCCTCACCAACATTAGAGAACATCGGAAGCTGAACGATCATAAACGGAAGCTTATCGTCATGCCAGTCCTCTCTCCACTGACGGATCAGGCGGCTCAAAAGATTGTAGTAGCTTCTTGGCTTCTTATCATCCTCTTCTCCCTGATAATACAGGAATCCTGCCAGTGTATATGGTGCAATTCTCTGGATCATTGTCTCATAAAGACCGGCCGGGCGGTACTCGGAACGTGGTCCCATCGGTCCCGGATACTTATTCTCACCGCAAACCTCCAAAGCACCCTCCCAGGTAGGGTTTGGAGTTGTCTCATAATAATGCTTGCAGTTCTTATCAAACTCTGCCTGATAAACAATGTACTCCTCGCGCTCCTTGCAGTATGCATCAAAATCCTGATTGGCAACGATCTCGTCATACTCCTCTACATAAGAAGAAATCACCTTATCACTCTCCAGGGCTTCTCTGCTCATCCAGCAGGATGCGGAGGTGCCGCCCCAGTTACATCCAATGATTCCAACCGGAACATCAAGCTGTGCAGCCAGCTTTCTTGCAAAGTAATAACCTACTGCAGACCAGCGTCCCACATTCTCCGGACAGCAAAGCTCCCAGCAGCTTTTCTCTTCCTGCTCGTAAAGCTCATCACACAGGTAGGATACCTTCGGTGTGTAATAGAAACGAAGCAGTTCATTGTGTGCTTCGGAAACAGCGACTGCGCCATCCTTGGAATTCTGAAGCTCTAACTCCATGTTGGACTGACCACCTGCAAGCCATATCTCTCCGTACATAACATCCTCATATGTCTTGACCTCGTCATTGTCCGTCTTGACCGTAAGAACATATGGACCACCTGCCTCCATCGGCGGCAGGAAAAGCTGCCATTTGCCATCCTGAACGTATGTCACCACTCGGGCATCCTGTATAGTCACCGTCACCTTTCTGGCATCGGACTCCCCCCAGATAACTACTGGTTTTCTTCTCTGTAAGATCATATGATCACTAAATATAGCTGGTAATTTAAGCATGATATCAGTCTCCTCCATTCCCGATTGGATAATCTATGAATTTTCTCAATTAGACCTATTATACAACTTTTCCCTTACTCATTGCAATTCCTTTTTGTAACCTTTATAATAATATCAAGAAGTTCACATTATGACAGCAGTGATAAATTTTCTCACGAACACAACAGAGAACAGGGGGAATCGTATGAATAAACCAGGCAGAACACACCATATCAGAAACCGGATCATCACAGTCATTTTGATCCTTGCAGCAGCATTCTGCTTTGGATTTGTCCAGTGGAATTCCCGCATACATTACTATTCCGATGAGCATACAACCGGCAATACAAGCACTAATCTGTTGAACGGTGGTCTGTTTGCTGAGTCCGGAGACACGATCTATTTCGCCAATCCCTATGATCAGAACTCGCTCTATTCCATGGATAAGAAGCTCTCCCATGTTAAGAAGCTTCACGATGACTATACCAGCTACATCAATGCAGCAGGCAGATATATCTTTTATACAAGACGTAATGACAAGAAAGGCACTGATTCACAGGCACTTTTTTCCTTCAGCACTACCGGCTTATACCGGATCAACAGCAACGGTCAGGGCTTAAAGCAGCTTTACCGGGAACCATCCCAGTCGTTAAGTCTGCTTGGCAATCATATCTTTTATCAGCATTATGACCGCAAGCTCGGTCTGCAGCTTTTCCGCATCGGCATCGACGGCAAGAAAGACACCATGATTCTGAAGGAGGGTGCATCACCGGTGATCGATGATGACACGATCTACTATACCGGGCTTGACAGCGATCACAGCATCCACAGCATTTCTACCGATGGCGGAAGCGCCCGGGTCATCTATGAGGGCAACTTTACCGGTCTGTCCTTTGTCAAAGGCTTTCTTTATTGTATGGATATGGACAACGATTACACGCTGTGCCGGCTGGATCTTTCCACCGGCGAAATGACACATCTGACACAGGTTCGCATCGCCACCTATAATATCAGCCGGGACGGTGCTACAGTATATTATCAGATTGACAATGGCAGTGATAATGGTTTATATGCTCTGGATACCAAATCAGGAGCGCAAACCCAGTTACGCTCCGGCAATTTTAATTATCTGCATATTATTGATCACTATCTGTTCTTTGAAAACTTTGACGGGAGTACCGCCTATGTGATGAATCTTGCCAATGAACAGATCGAAGAATTTCATCCAAAGACTGCAAAGTAATGAAACGATATCGCAAAACAACCCACACCGGTAATTCGTGTGGGTTGTTTTGCTTCGTTTTATATTCTGTTTAAGAATCCATTTCCTTCCTCTGAAGCTGCTCCTTAAGTTCGAGCATGCAGCAGCCATTCAGGGGATTTTTCGCATATGGTGCGATCTCACACATCGGCTCGAGTACAAACATCCGGTTTGCCATCTCCACATGCGGGATCATCAGATCCTTCGTCTGTATGATCTCCTGATCGTACAATATAATGTCCAGATCCACGGTTCTCGGTCCCCAGTGAACGATCCGCTCTCTTTTCTGCTCCTGCTCGATCCGCCCGATCAGCTCCAGCAGTTCCTCCGGTGTCCGCAGCGTCTCAAGCATAACCGCTCCGTTCAGGAAATCATCCTGCTCCACACCGCCAACCGGCTCCGTCACAATATAAGAAGAGACCTTCTTCACCCTCGTCCATGGATCCTTATTCAGGCTTTTAACCGCCATATCGAGATGTGCCTTCTTATCACCCATATTGGAGCCGATGCTTAAATAAGCCACATGCCACTGACGCTTCACAGTCACAGACACCGTCTCAAGCGGCAAATGCACCGGCGCCCACGGCTTTTTCACCTCTAAGGTGACGGCACGCACCGCATCATATTGAAGCAGGATCTCCTGTGCCAGATATTCTGCCAGCTTCTCGATCAGCTGAAAGGTGTTCCGGGTTGCCTTCTTCGTCACAAAGGCGGCAACCTCCGCATAGTTGACCGAGTAATTGAGGTCATCTGTCTGTCCCGCTTTACGGACATCACATTCCAGTTCGATCGAGATCACAAATTTCTGTCCGAGTGCATTTTCCTCAGGCATCACCCCGTGTTTCGCAAATATTTCCAAATTCTTTATTTTAATACAATCCAATCTGATTCCTCTTTTCTTATCTGACCCGTTTTCCGGACAGTGCTTTATGATGTGTCCTCATGAAACAAGACATTATGCTGCATCTTCATGAAATAACACATAATCCGGTGACATCGTGCATGCAAGCACCAGTCCCTTCGGCAGTCTGTCATAATTCTTTCCAAGCTTATAGCCAGCCAGCTTAAAACCACACTGCAGTGCGAAATAGAACGCCTTCCATATCCTGCCTCTCTTCAGCAGATATAAAAGCACGGTCTTTGCATAGCCCGCGCCCTCCTTCTCGGAGGAAATGCTTTCAAAGACCTCTCTGTACTGTTTCTGGGACACACCCAGATCAAAGTTGCGGTGAAACTGCTGCATACAGGTGTAACTGTGGGAATGGATCACCTCTGCCCCGGCACAATATGCAACCTGATATCCTGCCCGGATCACACTGGATGCCATGATCATATCCTCATTGAATATCGTAGGATGCACAAAGCCTCCCATCTTCTGATAACGGTCAAGACGATACATCGCACAGACATCCGAACAGAAATATGTCTTGATACCAAGGCGCTCCAGATCCTCCTTGCGCTTGATCTGATCCTGCGGCGGATAATTGTGGACTCTTGTCAGCTCCTCCACCACATCGGCACCCTCTCTCGCAAGCTGTCTGGCATAGGCGATCGCCGTTCTCTCATCCTCAAACGCTTTCGCCAGCGTCTCGATCAGATGTGTATTGGCCGGAACCGCATCCTGCGTCATAAATAATATATAATGCCGATCCGATGCTGCCTGATTCCCCTCTGCTGCCAGCCGGGCACCATAATCGCGCGTAGCACCATGATCAAAATCCTTTTTGGCAACCGAATGCACTGTCATATCGGAATTCATCGGCTGCATCAACTCATCGCCCTCTCCCATCGTCTGCAGCACATAAATATGATGCGGCTTCACCGTCTGCTCCTGCAAAAGCCCGATCAGCTTCTGAAAGGAGTCATCCGGCCGGTATGCCGGTATGATCACATCAATGACCGGTTTATTTTGATCTTCCATCGCTTACATTCCTCCCGTTCTGATCCGTTATTCGGATCTGCCAAGCAGTCTGCCAACAACACGCACGGTATCCTGTGCATCCTCTGCGTATCCGTCCGCACCGATCTCATCCGCAAAGCTCTGTGTGATCACAGCGCCACCGATCAGTACCTTACAGGAAAGATTTTGCTCATGCACCATATCGACTACTTTTTTCATTTCCATCATTGTGGTCGTCATAAGTGCCGATAATCCGATGATATCTGCGTTATGCTCAATCGCAGCCTCGATAATAGTCTCTGCCGGCACATCTTTTCCAAGATCCACCACATGATAGCCATAGTTCTTTAACATCAGCGCAACCAGATTCTTTCCGATATCATGAATATCATGCTCTACCGTTGCGATCACGATCGTTCCAAGAGACTCACTCGAACGGTTCTGTGCCAGGATCGGCTCCAGATAATTGATGGATGCCTCCATGGTCTCTGCACTCGAGATCAGCTGTGGCAGATAATAAATCTGCTTGTCGTACAACTCACCCACATGAATAATACCCGGGATCAGACTCTCATCAATGATCTGCTGCGGATCTCTTCCGTCCTTCACCGCCTGCTCCACAAGCTGTTTTGCTCTCTGCTTTTTACCTTTAATGACCGCCTCGAAGATCTCGTCTCCCTGCTTATCCTCCGGAATTGCAGCAGACGTCTTTCCTCCGGTGCTCACAGTCGCTTTCAGGCTCCGGCTGTCCACCTCTCCGCTGACCATCGTCAGCTTATGCTCATTCACACGTTCAATATAGCGCAGATCTGCATCCGGTTTGTTCATCAGCAGATCCGATGCATATACCGCATGCATCAATAGATCCTGTGATGGATTGGCGATCGCCATGGTAAGTCCGTTCATGATCGCCATCGCCATAAAGTTACTGTTGACAAATGCTCTCTCCGGCAGACCAAACGAAATATTGGACAGACCGCAGGCTGTTGCTACACCAAGCTCATATTTGCAGTAACGAATCGTCTCCAATGTTTCCACGGCAGCCATCTTATTGGCACCGATCGTTGCCACCAGACCATCCACGATCACATCCTCCGGCGTCAGCTCATATTCTGCTGCCGCCGCAAGAACCGTGTGAATGATCTGCTTTTTCTCCTCAATATCCTTTGGAAGTCCCTCATCCGACAGAGGAAGAAGGATAAACATCGCACCATATTTCTTTGCGATCGGAAGAAGACGTTTCATCTTCTCCTGCTCCATTGAAATGGAATTGATCAGCGCACGTCCCGGATAGATCCTGAGTGCAGCCTCGATCACATCCACATAGCTGGAATCAATGGAAAGTGGTATGTCCGTTAAAAGGGTCAGTTCGTTGACAACCTTCCACATCATTTCCTTCTCATCAATACCGTTCGTTCCCATGTTGACATCGAGAATGGCTGCACCGGCCTCAACCTGTGCCTCTGCCATCTCACCGACTAACTCCAGACTGCCCTCGCGAAGCTGTGCCTGCAGCGCTTTCTTGCCGGTTGGGTTGATCCTCTCTCCGATCACCTTAAATGCACCGTCCAGCTCGATCGGCAGGATATTTCTCTCTGTGGAAAGAGCACGGCGTACAACCTTTCCCTTTCTCTCAGGATAAGCTGCCTTTCCCCGCAGTTCCTTCTCCTCCAGAAGCCCCACAAGCTGACGGATATGCTCCGGTGTCGTTCCGCAGCAACCGCCCAGAATATCCGCACCTGCCTCTGCCAGCACACACATCTCCTGTGCAAATGTCTCAGGTCCCATGTCATAAACCGTCTCACCGTCCACAAGCTGCGGCAGTCCCGCATTTGGCTTTGCCACGATCGGAAGCGCGGTATAACGGCACATCTTCTCGATCACGGACACCATCTTATCCGGACCGGTCGAACAGTTCACACCGATCGCATCAACGCCCATCGCCGTCATCACTAATGCGGCTGTCTCCGGGTTCGTTCCAAACAGGGTTCTTCCATCCTCCGCAAAGGTCAGTGTCACCATAACCGGAAGCTCTGAACTCTCCTTTACCGCCAGAACGGCAGCCCTGCACTCCTGCAGACTCATCATCGTCTCCACAACGACAAAATCCACGCCGGCTTCCTTTAAGAAACCAACCTGTTCCTTATAAATATCCACAAGTTTCTCAAACGGAAGTGATCCGACCGGATACAGCTGCTGCCCCGTCATTGTCAGATCACCGGCCACAAGCACTCTTCTGTCCGTATCTGCCTGTCTGATTGCTTCAAAAGACAGCTCTGCCAGTCTGTGATTCATCTCTCCGATCTGATCTGCCAGACCATACTCCTCCAGCTTGATCCTGTTACCGGAAAAGGTCGGTGCATAAAGCACATCCGAACCGGCCTCAATATATTCTCTCTGAAGTCCGATCAACACGTCCGGATGTTCAAGGATCCACTCCTCCGGACATACTCCGGTCGGCATCCCTCTCTTCTGCAGATTGGAGCCTGTCGCTCCGTCTAAGATCATTCTTCCCTTTTGAACAAACTCACGAAATTCCTGTCTTGTCATCTATTTTGTCCTTTCTCGCTCTGGTAATTCATTTTCAGCGTTTCCATAGTAACACATATCCCCTCTGCGATTCAAGAATAAGCATTTGGTATTTTCTTTTTTTTCATTTTCATATATACTAATCAATGATTCCAGCTTCCCTGCATGTTAAATGCAGCCGGAGGCATCGAAATTACAAGGGAGGATTTATTCATGATCTTACAATGCAGTCATATCAGTAAATCATTCGATGGCAACACCATTCTGAATGATATCTCTTTTCATATAAATGAACAGGAAAAAACAGCAATCGTCGGTGTCAACGGCTCTGGCAAATCAACACTCCTTAAGATCCTTATGGGAGAATATGAGGCCGATGACGGCGAGATCATTATCCAGAAGGATGCGGTGATCGGTTATCTTGCACAGAATCAGGACATTGATTCTGCCAAGTCCGTTCTGGAGGAAATGCAGGATGCCAAGAAGGATGTGATCGCTCTTGAGCAGGAGTTAAACGATATCACTGAGCAGATGAACCACGCCTCCGGCGAAGAGTTAGAACACCTGATTGCCAAAAGTGACACTCTCCGCCACCGCTTTGAGCTGGCGGGCGGCTACACCTACCACAGTGAGCTGATCGGTGTCTTAAAGGGGCTTGGCTTTACCGAGGAAGAGTTTAATAAACCGGTATCTGCCCTTTCCGGTGGCGAGCGTACGCGTGTTGCCCTCGGTAAAATGCTTTTAACCTCCCCGGATCTGATCATCCTCGATGAGCCGACCAACCACCTTGATATGAAGGCGATCCGCTGGTTGGAGGGATATCTCTCCGGCTACCGCGGAGCCGTGATCATCGTTGCACACGACCGCTATTTTCTGGATCGTATCGTAACGAAGGTTGTGGAGATCCGCCAGCATAAATCAACCGTTTATCAGGGAAATTACAGCCAGTTTTCCGAGAAAAAACAGGCTCTTCTTGATACACAGATGAAGCAATACCTGAACCAGCAGGCAGAGATCAAGCATCAGGAGGCTGTCATTGCCAAGCTTAAATCCTTTAACCGCGAGAAATCTGTCAAACGTGCGGAAAGCCGCGAGAAACAGCTCGACAAGATAGAACGTCTCGACAAACCGGTTGAGGAAAATACCCGCATGAACCTTTTGTTCTCCCCGCGGATCCAGAGCGGCAACGATGTCCTTTCTATCGAGCATCTCAGCAAAGCCTTTGACAGTGAGATTCTTTTCACCGATATCAGCTTTGAGCTCAAACGTGGCGAGCGTGTTGCCATCATCGGCGATAACGGCTCCGGCAAGACGACGATCCTTAAGATCATCAATGACCTTGTCAAGGCAGATGCCGGCACGATCCGTCTTGGAACGAATGTGGAGATCGGCTATTACGATCAGGCACATCAGGTACTGCATGCAGAGAAGACGATCTTTGAAGAATTACAGGATGATTACCCATCCATGACTAATACAGAGATCCGCAATATTCTTGCCGCATTTCTGTTTACGGACGATGATGTTTTCAAGCAGATCTCTAAGTTAAGCGGTGGTGAGCGCGGACGCGTCTCCCTCGCCAAGCTGATGCTGTCCGATGCAAATTTACTGATTCTGGACGAGCCGACCAACCATCTGGATATCGACTCCAAGGAGATCCTCGAGCGTGCCGTCAATCACTTTGAGGGAACGGTTCTGTATGTATCACATGACCGTTACTTCATCAACCGCACCGCAACGCGTATCCTTGATCTGACACAGAAACAGCTTGTCAACTATATCGGTAACTATGATTACTATCTTGAGAAAAAGGAGGCAAATGAGCAGGCACAGCTTACGACTCCTGTAGAACCAGCGACCGATACCGCAGACAACGGTGCCTCCGATTCCAAGCTGACCTGGCAGCAGCAGAAGGAAGAGCAGGCACGTCTTCGCAAGAAGCAGAATGCACTGAATAAAGTCGAGAAAGAAATTTCCGAATTAGAAGCAAAAAACGAGTCTCTGGATGAGCAGCTGTCCGATCCCAAAAACGGGACAGACATTGCTCTGCTCCAGAAACTCGCTTCTGAAAAGGAAGCCAACGATGAACGGCTTCTTACTCTCATGGAAGAATGGGAAAATCTGGCAGAGGACTGATCATCGTACCTCTACTCCCGGATGCGATTTCGCTTTTCGCATTTTCTTGTTTTCATACATGCGGTCATCGGCAATTTTCAAATAATTCTCGATGGTCCGCTTTCCATCCGGGACTCCCATATAATATCCCAGACTGGCACCGATCGTATACGGCTTGTTCAGCGAAGCATTGGCGCTGTCGATGTATTCCCGGAATAACCGGATATAGTTCTGCGTTTTCTCCTCCGAATAATTCTTACCCATGACAATATATTCATCACCTCCGGATCGAATACATATCTCTCCGTCTTTGGCAGCATACATCATCGCATTGGCAATCGTGGTAATGCAGACATCGCCCTCCTCATGACCATATCTGTCATTGACCTGCTTCAGTCCATCCATATCAATTTCCATGATCATGAACTGTCCGTTATTACGGATACACTCTTCACACATCCTCTCGCCGAACTTTTCCAGACCACGTCTGTTGTATAAACCGGTCAGAGTATCCTGAATATACAGAGACTCCAACTCCTTTGCCACCTGCTGTAATCTCTGCTTCATACGGAAATTCTCCAGGGCACTGTCCAGATGAATAAACCATGACTTGATATTGACATTGGACACCAGGTCATAGTCAATCTGAAGAACCGCATATCCCATATACTGCTGCAGATAATGAAGCGGGATCACATAAATCGGATCCGAATCTCTTGCAAATTCACTCGGAACCATCTGACAGATTGGGAACCGCTCCGGTTTCAGCACTTTCGACTTATGGATTCCCATAACCATATCCACCTTGCACATACTTGTGCCATAATTCTTCTCCGGCAGAGGAAGCTTCTGCTCCCAGTGCTCCGCCAGACAAAGTGCAAAGCTCTTAAAGCCTGTCTCCCGCAGCACATACTGTTTCAGGCAATCGGTATATTCATTCATGTCCTTGGCATTGGCAAGCATTGTAACCATGGCGGATGCGGCTGTCTCCAGATAAAGAACTTTGTCTAACTCGGCGCTGAGCTTTGTCGCGTACTGTCCATTCTCATCGCCGCCCTCTGCGCCGCAGCCGCAGGACTGACGATACACGATCTCTTCTTTCAGGTAATTATCCTGTTCGACCTTCTCTCCTGCCCAGCATCGTTCCAGTATCTCAAAGGCTTTCCGACCCATTGCACGCATCGGCTGCCGGATCGTTGTAACTGACGGTTTGGAGAACCGGCTCTCCACAACATTGTCATATCCGGACACAAGCACCTGAGCCGGAACCTTGATTCCCCGAGCCTGTAATGCCTGTATCACTGAGATCGCCATATAATCATTGGCACACACGATCGCCTCCGGGAAATCCACTCCCGAATTCTGAATCTCTTCGACAACGCCTTCCCCGCAGTTCTTCCAGAAATTCCCCCAGTGTATTCTCTCTTTCTGCACAGAAATACCGTTTTGCTCCAGAACTTCCTTATAAATATCCAGTCGGAACATAGAATGCATATTGTCCTGCGGACCTGTCACCAGATCAATCTTAGAGCAGTGATGTTCATCAATAAAATGCTGTATCATATCCGCAAACGCCGCTTTATCATCCACATATACATTATAGATCCTGTCCGATTCAATCTCCATCGGCGTCCTGAAATTCACGATCGGACACCGGTATCTGTTCAAAACCAGATCGTAGATCTCCTCATACTGATTTTTAGCGAACGCATCGTAAAGCATCAGCACACCGTCTGCCGCATCCGTGTTGGCGATACGGAATATGCTTCGCTCACCCTCGTCATAACGGACATTAGTGGCAGCCCTGCTGTCGATGCTGCTCTCATCCCCAAAGCAAGTAAAAATCACAAGACGATATCCACGTTCCTTCGCAACTTTCTCAATGGAGTTTCGTAATTCGGAAAAATAACTTGAGTATATCTGCGGAAGATAAACTGCAATATTTTTTCTCTTTTTCCCCTTGCTCGTTTCCATTACTTTCTATCCCTTCCTAAAATTAAAATAACTCTTTAATATAAAAAAAATTATATATCTTCTAATCCGCTATGTCAACGAATATAAGCCAGTTTCTCCCCCTGAAACCGTTTACATTTTCCTGTTTTACAGCTACAATATAATTACATAATATTTCGTACTTATCAGTACATTTTTGTGGACAGAAAGGCAGGTAATTTTATGAATCCAATTTACGATAAACTGACCAAATGCTATGAGTGTTTCCGGTCAAAAATCAATTTCACTCCGAAGATTGCACTTGTTCTTGGTTCGGGGCTTGGCAACTATGCCTCCCGGATCCATGTTGTATCTACACTGGATTATCATGATATTGATGGTTTTCCGGTTTCTACGGTTCCCGGTCATCAGGGCAGATTCATTTTCGGTTATGTGGCGGATGTTCCTGTCGTATGCATGCAGGGACGCGTTCATTATTATGAGGGCTATGCGATGGAGGATGTCGTGCTCCCGATTCGTCTGATGAAGCTGATGGGGGCTGAGGTGCTGTTCTTAACCAATGCCTCCGGTGGCATCAATGCGAATTTTCATGCCGGTGATTTTATGCTGATCCGCGATCAGATCGCAAGCTTTGTGCCATCCCCTCT
>ERZ773243.2607-NODE-2607-length-14723-cov-19.275634_pt1 | contig 14723 bp, 10 predicted proteins | sample MGYA00580520_ERZ773243 | MGnify/ENA primary metagenome ERZ773243 (study PRJEB29015, sample SAMEA2737747) | human gut metagenome | biome: human gut; feature: human-associated habitat; material: faeces | place: China | collected 2012 ... | reverse complement strand
ACCGATAACCTTTTGCCCATAAAGCTTTTCTAAGGATAATTTCAATTTTAGTATCTTTTCCATGAATATTTTTCATGTTTTTATGTCTTTGTTCTTTAGTTAAATTATCCGCCATATATATCACCTTCTTATACTGTGTCTCCGCCATCTAACACAAAACTAAAAAGTTATCACAAAGTATTTTTGTACTTTTAGAACTGGCAAAATAGTTCATATAAAATCCTATTATACATTCTTTCCGGTACTGTTAAAATTGTAATAACATTTTACAAAGGCTGATTTTCCATCTCTATCCTATATTTTCTCTAATTCCATAATTATCTACAATATCTCATATTTCGTAATTCTTTTATTCCACAAGAAATCAGGTACTCATATATTTTATCATAATTCCTATAATCTCTTGTCGCATCTTCCTCTTCTTCCACTCCGCGTGGAACAAATATAACCATACCTTGTCTTGCTCTAGTCAATAAAACTCTATAAGAATTTACCAAATATCTTTGTTGTTCAGGCTTATTTCTCCGCTGCCACTTGGTTCCTCTAAATGAATAAAATAACCAGTCTGTATTATCATCATTTCTTCGTAAATCTGCATCCCAGCAGACAACAGCCCAATCAATTTCCAATCCCTGAACTTTAAACTCACTAGCAACAATTTCCATCATGTTTGAAGAACGCAAATCATCAGGCGGTGCCAAAAACCAGTTTTTCACATCAATCTCAGTTGATACATATATACCTTCCGGTTTAAGTCTTTGAGCACTACTACAAGCCAACATTCCACATCTTTGTGAACCGCGTACTTTTCCTTTTGCCCATTTTTTTGCCACATTTGCATCCCTCGTTATGTATACTGGATATTTTTCAAATATGTACTGATATATTTCTTTTGCAGTTTCCGGCTCATTATTAAGTAATGCATCTACAAATTGACATTGTTTATCAGCCCTAAAAGATCTTATCGATGTCTTTAGATGCAATGCCTTCTCTGCATGACATCTATCACATGAAATAATCATTTCTTTATCAATGTTTTTATCTTCGACTTGCGAAAAAATATCCGGAGAATAATACATTTCCCATTCGCCAAAATCCTCGATTCCACACCTAAACCATTCATTTATTCCAACTTCACCATCATATATATCTTGCCCCAAACCAACCAAACAAATCATCACTGCCCAATCCTTATGTCTATCCATAATACTATATAATAAGTGAGGCTCACTTACCGCCATTGTGGGATCATCATGTTTTCTACGCATTTTTTCCACATTCCACACCCTTTGCGCTTCGTCAAAAATCAAAATATTCTCCGCTGTAGGTTCATTATGTTTAGCATTATCCAGCTTAAAAGAATAACTGCTTTGAATAAGTGCATTTATGGCAGCTTCTGTTTCCCTTTTATTTATATTTTTATCGGCTACGCTCTTTTTTAATGCCTCTCTCAGCACTTCTACCAATGGTCCATTACCTGACAAATATACACTAAGACTATCTCGTCCTTTTTCCAAATTCTTAGCGACAACATCCAATCCAACCAAAGTTTTTCCAGCCCCTGGGACTCCTGTCACAAAACAAATACATTTTTTCTTTTTCTCTCTTGCATAACATACGATTCGATCAATTACGCTCTCGCATTCATTAATATTATCTTGTCCTGCTTCCGACTGTGCAATTTGGCTAATATCATGTGTGTTATAGGCTTCTATTGCCGCTGAAATAATCGTTGGTGTTGGATAATAAGGTGAATTAAACCACTTTTCAAAATCAATCTCATCATCAGAACCATACACATCAATTATTTCCATTATCTTTGGGATCAAAGTATCTATATTCTCTCTCTGCAAAAAAACTTGTTTGTCATCATAATGATTTATAACTTGTGGTTTGCTATATTTTGGTGCATCAGTAGCTATCAAAATGGGGCAAACATACAAATCCTCTGATTCCTTATGGAAATTTTTAATATCTATTGCATAATCTTCTGCTTGTTGTGCATCTTGAGCTGTAAAAGCATTCTTTCCATTCTTGAACTCAAGTGAAAACACCATATGGCGAATAAGCAAAATAATATCTATGCGCTTTCCAAGACGAACGATATCATATTCAAAAATGATATCCCCCTCCATACCACATTCTTCTAATCGTCTCTGCAACTCACAAATTTGATTTTCCCAAGCATCAGACTGTTCTTTGTTTATCTCAAAAGAATGCCTAACTAGTTGTCCTATTATCGATGTAGATTTATCTTTGATAAATCCTGGAATAGAATTGCAATAATATGCTTTTCCACTTTGTGTTGAAAATGTATATTTGTTCATGACACACCCTCCTAATGATATGGACGTAAAAGTGAACTTCACGTCCATATCATTATTTCATTTCTTCATATATATCTCTCAATTTTTTATATTCTTCTCTGCAACCTAATATTTCTAATACTTTTTCTGCAACAGCTCTTCCCAATACTGGTGGAACAGCGTTACCTATTTGTTGGTATACCGAATCCTTAGTGCCAAAAAATATATAATTATCAGGAAAACTTTGCAAGCGTGCTGCTTCTCTGGCACTAACTGCTCTATTCAACTCAGGATGTATCCACATTGATTTTCTAACGTTTACAACAGTATCAGACGGCAAGTCATATACCAATCTCTTATATATAGTATTTTGTGTTCTTGCTGGATTTTCGTATGTACTTTTTAATTCATCTGGCAACGAATGGAAATTATTTCCCTGTTCTATCATTTCAAAACGCTTTTTTGCTGTATCTCTTGTCTCAGTACAAACATGATTAAATATCTCTTTACTATCATTCAAAACTAACTTTCTATAAAATGAGTTTATTACCGGAATATATTGACGTTTTTGTATTTCATCCATGCTCCCAACTGTAGGTTCATATTTTGATAAATCTGAAATTGCCTGCTTGACCGTTACATAATCCTGTGGATTTCTAATCAATTCATCTGGAAGCTCAATTTCTGTTTTCGCTTTTCCTTTCTTCACCCCTATCATAATAAAGCGTTCTCTATTTTGTGGCACGCCAAATGAAGCCGCATTTAGTACTTTGCCATTAATTTCATATCCCAACTTTTTTAAAGCATTACGAATGAAATCAATCACTATATAAGTACGCATTTGCACCGTAATTGTCCTATTGGATAAAACAATACTATATATTGCATCTTTTGAATTTAACTCTACTATTCCTTGAAAGAAACGTTGAATATCCCAAAAAACCTTCAAATCATTAAATTTCTCTATGCCTTTTTCACCATTTGTATCTATTAGTGCTTGCAAAATTCTACATGCTTTATTTGTAGAGTCATTATACCAATCTGGCATATTATCCTTACTCACCATATGTGAAACTATAGTATTGATTTTTTTCACATTAAATGTCTTTTGAAAATATTTTTTTAAGTCTTTTCTTTTTTTATATAAATTGTATACTGTATATAATTCCTCTTCATTTAATAAAACCAATTCATCTGAATTATACATACTGCACAATTTATTTATTTCATTAACATATTCGCCTTCATACAGGACTACATCTTTATCATGAATTGGAAGATGTAATTCATCCACAATATATCCTTGATCTTCTTTTGTCAAGCAAAAAGAATGTTTATCAGATGTTATTGTTTTCACATTTTCCATTACAAATACATCAGGATTAAGTGCCTCTATTGCTTTGACATAACGCTTAACAAGTTCATTACTACCATTTATCAAATGCCTTCTTTGTCTATTAGCATTTGAAAATCCTTGGCAAGGTGGTCCCCCTATTACTACGTCTACCTTTCCATTTTCTTCAATTATTTTATCGAAATCAACCTTCATAATATCATCATAATTTTTAAGTCCAGGATGATTTTTCATATATGTTTTAGCCGCATTTGCATTATTCTCCACGATAGCAACAACTTCGAACTGTTCCGTCATTTCGAATCCTAAACTGAGGCCACCCGCTCCCGCAAATAAATCTAAAATTTTATACATTTGGCACCTCTAAATCAATTTATTCTTATATCTATTCTTTAATAATTCCCAGCAGTCTTCTTTTTTACACCATTGAGTAATATTGATTCCTTTTACTACAGGATTCATAAAATGATTCCATACCACCATTATTAAATCCTCTATAATAAGTGACAATTCCGGAGATATTGCTTGCATTTTCCAAATCTGCTCGTCTGATACATCATTTGAAAAAAATTCAGCAAGTAACGCAATTGTATAGTAATCAATTTGTGCTTTATAACCACCAAAATTTTGTTTTGCAACCAATTTATCACACTCTTTGAACAAAATTACCTTCGCAATCATACTAATATATGTATCTTCCGTAGGCTCAGGAACTTCTCCTCGCTTTATCATCGCTGAAAACTCAATAAAATTGGTTTCTAATCCTTTACTAACCACATATGGATATTTCATCCATGCCATCATACACTTAGCAGCCACTGTCTTTGAAATACACATAGACTTAGGATTAAGCGCTTTAAATTTTTTCTTCAATGACGGAGTCGGTTGACGATTCACATCAACCATATATTGTCCACGAGCTCGTTCATAATACCATCTTTGAGTTGATTTACCATTTTCTACCGGAACATATATCTTTCTAGACAATCTTTCCATTTCAACGTGGTATGAATCATTCGCACTAAAATCCGACATATTAATCTTATTCTGACTATTGGCATATTTTGATATATATCCTACCATTTCTTCTGTTTTACTCTCATCTCTAATAACCGTAAGTTTTATCTGAACATTTACAGAAGAAATATCTATACCTGTTTGCAATGCATTGTATATTGAGGCGGTTGTCTGTCCACCATTAACAATCTGCCAATCGGTAACTTCTTTTATTACGACAAAAGTATCATCACTTTTATCTTCATCCACAATGATGCTTTTTGCAGTTGTAGAAATGCCATTATTGTATGTCATAAACATTTCCGGTTCATTTTGCAATGTGTTTTTTATTCCCTGATTTATCTTTCCTGTTGCTTGTAAAAATGAACGAACATTCTTTTCTATAAGACGTTGTCCTTCATCTCTATAAATCTCTGCTAAACATTTTCCCGGAATGACTCCAATATAACAATCATATATTTCATTTTCCTGCTTTACTTTAATCATTTTCAATGGGCAATTATATTTATTCTGAAATCTGACAACCAAATCTTCATGTGCCTTTTTTTGATATAAAGATTGGCAAACTCTTTCCAAATCCCAAACATCAAATTTAACCATCACCTTATCTATCTTTACACTAGCAGGAATATCCGGGGTAGTTTCTCTATTCGTCATAAGAATAACTCTTATATTTTCTATTTCTTGCTCATATCCATTAATATATTCTGAAATTATATATCCCGGATCCGTTTCTTCTACATTATCGAAATATCCCGATTTGCACATACGATAAAATTTTGTTGCCTGTTTTGAATACTTTGTAATATCTATTTTTCCCATTTTGGCAACTTCAATTCTATTTTCAAACACACTCACCACTAATGTTAAGGTTTGAAAATATTCATCAAATACGTACCCATTTATTTTAGCTTTCTCAAAATCTTTTTTATAACCCATAACATTACAGTTATTCATAAAGGATTCGCCCGCATCAATAACATATGTAGAAAAAACACTAGTAAATGCATCTTCTGTACTGCACTTCTCATTATTTTTATATTCCTGTACTTCTTCTATAAGTTCTTCATTAAACTGCCTCATTTGTTCTGTAACCACTACAAATCAACTCCTTTATAAAATGATTCTATTGTTATTTGAAACGAGTTACATGCATCTAATGACAGCGTGTAATCTACAGAAGTAATTCCCTTATTTAGCATTTTTGCTGTAATTCTTGGAAATCCATCTTCTACATCATAACAGTTCTCTTCCCTAAGCTTAAAATGTAACTTGTATAATTCCGGCATTTGATACACGTATCCTATTTTCAGTAATTTATCATAAAATTTTATCCGATATTCCGGACTAAGCATTGAAGCTATTCTTTCAACAATTACAGGTAAAGTTTCTCCATCAATTTCACTTTTTTTAAGTTTAAGATATAACAAATATAATCGTCCCAAAACACCTGTATCATCCAACTGATATTCACTACTAATATTTACTTTATTTGGACCTTTTACACTCGAACTTTTCACTTCAACGGCATCAATGCCACAATAAAAGTCATGTGTTTCAGAATTACAACCTGTCCAGCATTCAACAACTTTTTCGCCCTTTAATGTAATTAATTTATCAAGTAAATATAGTTCTCCATATAATCCTTGTTGCACATTATCAGATAAGACGTAGTCCTTATCAAACTGAAAGAACACATTCCATTTTATTAATACAGCCTTAATCTTATTTAATATTTCGTTTTTAGAGGACTCATATAATGTATCTATTATATCTTGCATTACTATAAAATATATTTTTTTATCGAAATCTTCCATCTGTTTAAATGATAGAAATTTTCTTTTTCTGTTATTATCATCATAAAGTTCAGACATGCGTTCTTCCATCCCCTTCCATTTAGGCATGGAATTTAAAAAAACACTTGTAACATTATCATCTATTGCCACACTCACTTCACAAAGTTGTGAATTTTTATATACACTAATCAACATAACTACATTATCCTTAAATTCAAATCTTCTGGATAATACCTTTGATTCTTTATACTGTTCCTTTACGAAATCACCTATTATATCATTATATACATTAGTCAAAAATATCATATCCATCACCTTTCGTTGCTATCGGATTAACCTGGTAAGAAATAGACTTTCCATTTCCTTTTGGAAATACTACAACCAAGCCAAACGGTGGTTTATGCTCTCCGTTCCCAATCTTAAAGTTGCTTGTTTTTGCTTCTGCATCATGATAATCAATAGGATATATCAACAATAATCCCTTTCTGGGATCCATTTTTGCTCTGATATTTGCTGCAATAGTACTTTCTTTTCCCTTATCTGAAGATTCTTCCATATGTAATGCCTCTTCGTATTCCTGTTGATTTAAAGCATAATATTCGTGACCTTTCGATTTCAACATATGTACAGAACAAACTTTACCATTTCTTAACGGAACAACACTATTTTCTCCATGTCTCGTAATACCATTTCTAATTTTATACCCAGCTATCTCAAATCCCGGATTAGTCTTTCCAACATTAATTAAACATACCGTCCAATCAATTAATAAATTATCCTTGTTTTGTTCTTTTATATATGTCGCGATATTATTACCATTCACCTTACTAGCATATTTAGATGTCTTAAATTCTGTAAAAAATTCAATTATTTTGTGTGATGAAACATTCTCAAGAAACAAATGATTATTATCAGCACTCCTTCCAAGATTTGCAAAATGTTCCTCCGAAGAATAAATCCTTGACGCTGTAGAAAACAGCCGATTCACAGCATTATAATTATTTTCGTACTGTTGTACATCAACATCAATATCTCTTGTAACCGTTAATGTATTACTAAAATCTAATTTCTGCATTGTTCCTGACTTAACTTTTCTCGGACTTGAAATCTTTAATTCTGGATGTGTTGCGACACGTAATCCAAAATCCATTGGCTTAGCTTTTTCATCACACATATAAGATATTTGATCACGCAAATTATCTGTTGCAAACGCAATCCTTGCAAACCATCTATGAATATCTTTTGTAACAAACACCCTGCACAAATCTGCATACTTAGGTCTAAATCCAAACCACCTACCCATTTGCATTAAGGTATCATAATACTTAGACTCTCTGGTAAAATAACTAATTGATAAGCCTTCCAATGTTAGACCTCTTGAAAATTTATCTCCTCCAATCGCTATTACATTGTATTCTTCCCCTTCATGCTCTTTATATGTCAATGAATCCTTGCTGTTACCATTAATTACATTTATCCTTATTTTTTCGTCATTCATTAATCGAAGAATTTCCTGATACACTTCATCTAAAGAAAATTTCCCTGCACCTTCCATATATCTGCGAAAATCATTTATCATACTATTAGTTGTTGGAACATAATCATTTTTCATTATTCGATAAATTTCTTCTTTTGTTTCTCTATCTCCATCTATAATCATAGGTTGTAACTCATTACAAAAGTAATCTCTCACCTTACGTTCTAACATCTCCTGCATGTTCTTTATTCGTGCAACATGTATTAACATTGTATTTGGTTTGTTTATCTCACCTCTACAATTGCGAACAGCAATTGAAATAAGAAAACATTTCATTGCATATTTTAAACTATCTGGCAAATCCTCTACCGTTTTTTTTCGTGTATTAACAAAATTAGTTTCTGTAATTTTTCTTATCAATGGCATCGGTTTTATTTCATCGTTGTCCACTCCATAGCCAAAAAACTCATTAGCTCCAATATATCTGTACGGTTTAGGCAAACTTATAATACAATCTGCCGGAAATAAATCATTTCCTAATTCCTCTGTTGCAACTCTTATATCATTAGGAATAAATATATTTGCATAAGGAGTTGCCGTGTATCCTACATAAGATCTACACTCAAACATTTTAAACAATGAACGAATTAATTTATTTATAGTCTTAACATCATATTCATCAATCACATTGCCATTCTCATCATAATCATATCCAGTATTTACAGATGCTTGGTCGGCTTCATCATCAATAAGCAATAATGGATATTTTGCGTTCATAAAAAAATGTCCATTATCATCAACAGAAGCTTCGCTATTGCTTTTAATATTTTCTATCAAATTCTCCAATGTCGATTTTATTTTCTTAGTTACAATAATAGTTGCATTATCTGGTGATGTCAGAATTCCTGACCTATCCTTTGTAAAGTCTCCTTTTTCATCTCGGAAAGTCAATGTTTGTACAAATCCTGCATTATACAATTTTCCTACACCTATTTTATTTTTTTCAGCACGTTCTCTTTGCTTCTGTTTTGCAGCTGAATCAGTCTCATATCCTAAAACCTCCTCATCAATACGCGATTGTGTTTGACTTCTAAGGTTATTATGAATCCCTGCCAATACAATAATATACTTATATCCAGCATCTAATGCCTTATTTATCAATCCAATATAATTTGCGGTTTTCCCTGATTGTACATATCCAACAACCATAGCTCGTCTCTCCTCTGAAACCGCTTTTCTTGGGTCCGCAATCGAATTCAATAAAGTATCTGTTGTATTGTCAATGCTTTTCTTAATTGCACTCCTTTCCCATCCTTTTTCCTCATAAAGATATTTATAATATCTATTCCAAAAACTCAATTTATCATTATTCTCGTTACGATAATCTAACCACCACGTTTCACTTTCAGCTTCTTCTCCTAACAGAACTGATGGTTCATCTTCTTCTCTTTCTCTACTAATGCGACTATGTAAATATTTTTTTAATGCATCACAATCCTTCACTTTCGGAGAAAACATCATTACGGTATCATCTACTGCTTTATCAATAACAACATTCAAATCGTCGCCAAGCATTTTTTTAATAGATTCATTACACATCATATATGCAATTTCGTATATGTTATTTTCATCTTGAAACATCGTATCTTAAACCTCCTAAATGAACTTATTAATCTCGTCTCCTAAGTATGTATACTCTGGTGCCTCTTTGAAAACTTCATAAATTTCTTCCTGTTCATACCCCAATTCTTTAAGTACCATTATTTTCTCTTTCACTGCAAGTAAATCTCTACTTTTTACTTCATCATTAATTTCTGTACTATTAGTTGTCGCAATAACACCACTCAACATTGACGGTGAATAATTCTCTATCAATGAAAGATACGTCTTTAACTCTTTCTTAGTTTCTTCGTTCAACTCCTGCATCAATTTAATAAGCATGGGATGTTTCTTATTTAAATAAAACATATAGTTTCCAGATGAATTTTTTCTTTGCTCCCATACATATTTTAAGCTTGTATTGTTTCCAGTATTTCGTCTATTGTAAACACCTCTTGAATTATATACTGCTACAGATTTTTCTATTGCCAAATATGCAATTTGTATTACGCTTTCTTCTATAGATACCGGTAATGTTGCTTTTGATTTTTTTATATCTATTCCCCATTCAAAATCACTCTCTGAACTCATATCCAATTTTATACGTGCCAAATTATATGCTGGTTCCTTTTTGAATTTTCCAAACCATGTACCATATACTATAAGTCTTCTGTTTCTGTATACATAAAACCCCTGATGAGCCAACCAATCTTTAGCTCCTCCTGCCTTTTTGAATGCCTCCTCATCCTCAAATTTCGTTTTATGAGGAAGTATATATGGCTCAATTGAAACAATTGTTTTTCCATCAAATAATTCCTCACATGCTAACTCCATTGTTGCCGGATTCTGTCTTATAAACGGATTCCATGCTTCCAGCAAGTTCTTATTTACATATATTTGCAAATTATCTTCTTCTATAAATCTATGGAAAATCATTGCCAAATGCTTCTTTACTTTTTCCACCGTCTTATAAAATTTAACTTTTGATTTTTGCATATTGTTTTCATCTATCAGTTTATCCAACATAGATAAACTAATCAAAGTGCCTTCATCCCAATTTTGAAATTCAATCTTGTCAGTTTTTGACTTTATATATGTATCTATCTTCTCATCAGAATGTATTAATATTTCCCATTTGTCTTCATTTTCCACATATTCAAGATTCCATTCCGCATTATTAATTTCATCTTTTTGCTTTGTAATCACAAGTAGTTGTTTTCCAAGTGAAAAGGAAGCAGTTTTCATCCCCATACCAAATCTCCCTAAATCACTTGCACTTCGTGTAACTCCCGGATCTGAAGAACCAATTTTCATTGAGTCTAACAATTCCTTTTTTTGCATTCCTTTACCATTGTCTGCAATTAAAATTGTCTGATCATCCCAATCAAAATACAATTGAATCGTATTAGCCCCACTCGATATGCTATTGTCCACAATATCTGCTATTGCAGTTTCCTCTGTATATCCTACCGAACGAAGAGATGATAATAACATCTTTGCATTCGGCATCAACTCGTAAGTTTTTTCCATCTTTTATATTCCTTTCTCCGTCCAGTAAAAATATCTCTTTTATCATATCATTATTTTTGTTATATAAAACGAACTCATACCTTCTACATTATCCCTTTTCCTATTTAACTTCTTTATAACACTTTAAATATTCCCGTATCCATAATCCAATCTCAACAGAAGCCATTTTTCCTTGTACACGCATCAAATTCATAAATTCCTCTTTTACACTAGGCTCAATTGAAATTTCGATTTTAGCTGTTTTTCTCCTTCCAGCCGGTCTACCGCCATTATTTTTCTTATTATTCGTCATGGTAATTCCCTCCATCTATGATACAAAAATTATACTAAGTTTTTATCATGATGTAAACCTGTTTTTAACTATATTCTATAGCCAAATGACAGGGCACGCCTATCGTGCCCTGCCTCCATCATTTCTTCCCATAACCTGTTCTTGCTCCATCGCCAATGTCTTTTCATAAATAGCCTGATAATCTTCAAATATCTTATCCTCATCAGAAGTATCAACTCCACATGCCTTGCAAACAGCACTGTACAGCTGAATATTGTATGAATTATTGTCCGGCTGAAACTGTAGCATCCTTGCCTTCTCGATAACAGACAAATCATCAAAAGCAATTCCCCGCTGTTTAATCTCATCCAGCACCTCTTCTGTCTTATTTTTGACAACCAATTCACACATGCCCTTATAAATCAAATCCGTCTCTTCCAGAAGTTCATCCACATCTGCAATATGCCCCATATCCAGAAACTTCATCTGTACAACTGACCTAACTGTGTCGTAACTATTTAGTTCCCTAAATCCATGCATCTGAGCCTTTTCCATTGGAGTCATCTTTTTGTATGCCTCATAGCTGCCTTTATCATCTGGCCGATCACCAACATATTTCTCCACATTATTCGCTTCGCTGGCATCTCCTACTGTGGCATCCATGGTATCTTCTGCTGAAATTTGTTCACATACCTCTGCGCCTAACGAAATATCATAATCCTCTGATTCATTCATTACTGAAATATCTTCCATATCAGACACTGCATCATTAACAGATAGCGCAATATTTTTCTCCTCCGCATACGGATACTCCGGCACTTCTATTGAATTACGAATCTCATCCTCAATAGTTGAAAAATCCAACATTGAAAACTTCTTATACTCTTCTACACACCCTTCAGCAATCCTCAAATTCTTATTAAGTGCTTTTTTCTCCGCCTTAAGTTCGTCCAGCTCCGCCTGTACTCCCATATGCCAGATCTGGTAATCACGAATATCCTCCTCTGTTTTGCAAGAACGTTTTCTTGCTCTGTTCTGCTGATACAATTCCTGCTGACGTTCAGAGATTTTCTCTACATCCCGCTCTCCCAAAACCTGATAAGTCACAAGTCCCTCCACAGTTTTGATATTATTATTCACAAGAAACAAATACTGTTCCTGCAGCTGCTTCATACGCTCCAGCTCTTTCGCAAGATATGCAGAATGCTTATCAAATCGGCGCTGTTCCACCATTCTCGCCTGATAGATTCTGCGATAATACTTCATCTGAAAATCCGTTATTCCACGTTTATGAATTGCCACAGTATTACCCACAACAAATCTCGGTCTGGAAAAAGGCATATCCAGATAAAATCGGAATTTCTCCTTTGAAAAGCGTTCATCCAGCTTATCCAGTTCATGATACCATTTACCACCCGGAACCTTTACCGAAAGGTACTTCCCGTACTCAAACTGATACCCAATTCTCTTCATCAGGAATATAAAATGGTCAAAGCTTCCCGCCTGACTCTGGCAAAACTCTGCATCTGCCAGAATCATTTTGCGAAAACATTGTTCACGCTCCCATTCCTTCCTTGATAAATTTTTAGGCTCTTTTACATACTCTGCTGGCACAATAGACAGTCCGTACTCTTTACAGAGTCTGTTTGTAATCGGCTGCATACGATGCTTCCATTCCCCTTTTTTGCACTCATGCTTCATCCCCGTTTCAAAACTGACGCTATTAAAAACAATATGCCCATGCATATGCTTTTTATCATTATGAACCGCATATACTGCCTCATATTTATCCTTCAGGTATTCCTGTGCAAAACGTGCCACGATATCCAGCGCCTGTTCCTCTGTCGCTTCTCCCGGTGCAAAGGAAATGATAATGTGATATCCCTGTCGCTTATTTGTTTTTCCGAAAGTAACCTTCGTATCCATCATCTGCTCAAAGGCTGTATCCGGAAGGCAGTTTATACTGCCCACCATAACATTTTCCTCTGTTTTCTCTGGATTCTGAATATACGAAAGAGCATTCTTAAGATGTGCCGCCGGGTTCCCGGTATGTGCCTCATTCAGGCACTGTATCTTAGTGATTGCCATACCGTAAGCACCTCCCTCATCAGCCTCTTAACATCCTCCAAATCCTGCTTAACAGCAAGGATATCCCTCGTGTAACCATATCCCTGGGTATTTACTACCTTCGCAATCTGATTCACATTGGTAGCAATTCCTGTTATCTGTCTGATAAAAATCCCCCTGTCTGTCGTAAAAGATGCATCCACATTTCCACCGCCACGCACCAGATTGCGCAGGTATTCACTGATATTCATTCCAGCCTTTTTTGCCCCCTCTTCCAACAGTCGCTTATCTTCCTCTGACAACTTAAAAGAAACCTTATATAGCTTTTTGTCAGACCTGTATCTTCTGTTTCCATCTGCCATACACATAACCTCCAATTCTCAAAATTAATTGCATCACAATCTCACTTACCATGCTCATGGCTGTGACCTCCTTTTTTTATTCTTCTTTAGAACCTGCTTCTGTTGCTGTTCACTTGTTTTGCAAGATTCGGGAAAGGTCGGACCTTTCCCCGAAAAAATATAATTGCTAACCGCAATTACCATTTTTTCATCTTGGCAGGAGCTCCTGCACCCAATATATGGCACAAAATATGTGCCAAAATACCGACAGTAAACCATCCGCTAACTGGCGTCAGTTTGCCGTCAGATATATTTATTTTATATATGAATGACATCAATCTGCCGTCATTCAGGATTCCATTGTCGTCAATTCGACGTCGCTGACGTAGCTGCCTAATCATCATTCAGTCCTTTTAGAAAATTGAATGTCTGACTTAGAATAATGACTTCATCATCAGGGACAGATGCCGTATTATCCTGTGGTGCATCATGCGTTGATGCTAAAGTGGGTGTTGGTGATGATGGTGTTTCCGCTGTGTCAACTCTCACCTCATACTTTACAAGTAACTTCTCGATTTCCGGCTTCAATGCCCCGGCAATCTCTCCTGCAAGCTTCTTTATATCAACATCAGACATACCGGAGGACCTGCCACCTTCTTCTCCATACACTTCTTCATAAGCCAGCTCGATACCTCTCTTGATAAGCTCCGTCTGATTTGAATAGCTTCCATCCACAAGCATCCTGTCCAGTTTTTTCAGAATATTTGCATCCGACTGGCGGTCCACATAGAGACGGCAGCCAAGCCGCCTCTCTCTAAATCCCATTACCATGTGTACCACCTGCCTTTATGCCATCTGTTTTGCAAGAAACTCATAGCCCTTTGCATTGGCTCTGACATCCGTCACATATGAAATGTTATCCCCATGTTTTCCAAATCTCTCCATTGCCTTTGCTCCGCCACCCA
>ERZ773243.2598-NODE-2598-length-14764-cov-3.236590_pt1 | contig 14764 bp, 8 predicted proteins | sample MGYA00580520_ERZ773243 | MGnify/ENA primary metagenome ERZ773243 (study PRJEB29015, sample SAMEA2737747) | human gut metagenome | biome: human gut; feature: human-associated habitat; material: faeces | place: China | collected 2012 ... | reverse complement strand
CGTGCCGAAGGTTTATAAGATATTCGGTCCGGGAAACCAGTATGTGACGGCAGCGAAGCAGTTGGTCAGTCTGCGTGATGTAGCGATTGATATGCCTGCTGGTCCGTCGGAAGTGGAAGTGCTGGCGGATGAAACGGCGAATCCGGTATTTGTAGCTGCGGATCTGCTAAGCCAGGCTGAACACGGTGTGGACAGTCAGGCAATGCTGATTACCACTTCGGAGGCTTTGCAACAGGCTGTGAAAGAGGAAGTAGAACGTCAGTTGGAACTTCTGCCCCGTAAGGAAATTGCGGAGAAATCTCTTGCCAACAGTAAGCTTATTGTGGTGAAGGATATGGAAGAGGCCATCGAACTGACGAACGAATATGCGCCCGAACACCTGATTGTGGAAACTGCGGATTATATGCAGGTGGCAGAACGTGTGGTGAATGCGGGTTCCGTCTTCTTGGGATCACTCTCACCGGAAAGTGCGGGAGACTATGCTTCGGGAACGAATCATACCTTGCCGACGAACGGATATGCGAAAGCTTATAGCGGTGTGAGCCTGGACAGCTTTATCCGCAAGATAACGTTTCAGGAAATCCGTCCGGAAGGTATGAGGAATATCGGTCCTGCTATTGAAGAGATGGCGGCGAACGAACATCTGGATGCGCACAAAAATGCAGTAACAGTGAGATTAAAAACAATATAGAATACAAATTACATGAATTACACGAATAAGGGTAAAGATGAAATTTGTGTAATTCGCGTAAATAGTGTTCAATACTTTATCATATTATAGATCATGAAAACATTGCAAGAACTGACCCGTCCGAATATCTGGAAGCTGAAACCTTATTCTTCGGCACGTGATGAATATAAAGGTGTAACGGCATCGGTGTTTCTCGATGCAAACGAGAACCCGTACAACCTGCCGCACAATCGCTATCCTGACCCGATGCAGTGGGAGCTGAAAACGGAACTTTCCAAAATAAAGAAGGTGTCTCCCGATCATATTTTCCTGGGCAATGGTAGTGACGAGGCTATTGATCTTGTCTTCCGTGCTTTCTGTGAGCCGGGAGTGGACAATGTGGTGGCTATCGATCCTACTTACGGCATGTATCAGGTATGTGCTGATGTGAATAATGTGGAGTATCGCAAAGTCCTGCTCGACGAGCATTTCCAGTTCTCGGCAGATAAGTTGCTGGCAGCTGCGGATGAACGGACGAAGCTGATTTTCCTGTGTTCGCCTAATAATCCGACCGGAAACGATTTGTTGCGCAGTGAGATAGAGAAGTTGCTGCGTGAGTTTGAAGGGCTGGTGATACTGGATGAGGCGTACAGTGACTTTTCAGAATCCCCGTCGTTCTTGCTGGATTTAGATAAATATCCGAATCTTGTTGTGTTCCAGACTTTCTCTAAAGCATGGGGTTGTGCGGCTATCCGCCTGGGAATGGCGTTCGCTTCTACGGAAATCATCGGTATCCTGAGCAAGATAAAGTACCCTTACAATGTGAACCAACTGACTCAGAAACAGGCAATAGAGATGTTGCATAAGTACTATGAGATAGAGCGTTGGGTGAAGAGGCTGAAAGAGGAACGCGAGGATTTGGAGAAACGTTTTTCCGAACTGCCGTTGACGGTGGAAGTCTTTCCGTCTGATGCCAATTTCTTCCTGGCACGGGTGACGGATGCGGTGAAAATCTATAATTATCTAGTAGGAGAGGGGATCATCGTCCGCAATCGTAATTCAATATCACTTTGTGGCAACTGCCTGCGTGTGACGGTAGGCACGAGAATGGAGAATGATAAACTGATAGAAGCGTTGAAAAGCTATGAGTAAAAAAGTATTATTTATAGACCGTGACGGGACTTTGGTGATTGAACCGCCCGTAGATTACCAGTTGGATTCGCTGGAAAAGTTGGAGTTTTATCCCAAAGTGATGCGTAACTTGGGCTTCATCCGTAGCAAATTGGATTTCGAATTTGCGATGGTGACCAATCAGGATGGGTTGGGCACGGCATCTTTCCCGGAAGAAACTTTCTGGCCTGCGCATAACCTGATGATGAAGACGCTGGAAGGTGAAGGGATTGCGTTTGATGAAATCTTCATCGACCGTAGTATGCCGGAAGATATGGCACCTACCCGGAAGCCACGTACAGGAATGCTGACGAAGTATCTGAATAATCCGGAGTACGATCTTGCCGGAAGTTTCGTTATCGGTGACCGTCCGACGGATGTGGAACTGGCTAAGAACTTGGGTTGCCGGGCTATTTTTTTGCAGGATGATACTGCATTGCTGAAACCGGAATCCGAAGGTGGAACTGCTGCCTGCGAAGGTCTGGAAGAGGTATGTGCCCTTGTCACGAAAGATTGGGATAAAATTGCCGAATTCCTTTTTGCCGGAGAACGGAAAGCGGAAGTACGCCGTACAACAAAGGAAACGGACATTTTCGTGTCTCTGAATCTGGATGGTAACGGTGCCTGCGACATCCATACCGGACTGGGTTTCTTCGATCACATGCTGGAACAAATAGGCAAGCATGGCGGTTTGGACCTGACGATCCATGTGAAAGGTGATTTGGAAGTGGATGAGCATCACACCATAGAAGACACTGCGATTGCATTAGGCGATTGCATCTATCAGGCATTGGGAAATAAGCGTGGTATCGAGCGTTATGGCTATGCCCTGACGATGGATGACTGCCTTTGCCAGGTTTGCCTGGACTTCGGCGGACGTCCCTGGCTGGTATGGGATGCAGAGTTCATTCGTGAAAAGATTGGTGAAATGCCGACAGAAATGTTCCTGCATTTCTTCAAATCCCTGAGCGATGCTGCCAAGATGAATCTGAATGTAAAAGCGGAAGGCCAGAACGAGCACCATAAGATAGAAGGCATTTTCAAAGCGCTGGCCCGCGCTATAAAGATGGCGGTGAAGAGGGATATCTATCACTTTGAATTGCCGAGTTCGAAGGGAGTGCTTTAATCTAAATATTAAGTATTAAGTATAGCTATGCAGAGTCACAGCGTAGCTATACTTAATACTTCATATTTCTCTCACCGTTCAGAAATGGACATCCCCACTGTCCGATAATGAACACCTATCCCTGCCCAGAAGCATCCTGGCGCTTTGGCACGCTCTTTGCTTTTCTGTTTACAACTATTTTTTGATAAACATGAAAAGGAATATTTTACTCGCAGCTTGGATGCTATTTCCGTTCGCCGCTTTTGCACAGAACGATACATTGACAAACGAACGTGAACGTCTCATCACTTTAAATGAAGCGATAGCTTTGGCACGTACCCAGTCAGTGGATGCCGCCGTAGCGCTGAATGAATTGAAGACTTCATACTGGGAATATCGTACTTTCCGTGCCGACCTGTTACCGGAAGTGAATCTGAACGGTACTTTACCTAATTACAATAAATCTTACAGTAGATATCAAAACTCGGATGGCTCCTACTCATTCGTGCGTAACAATACCTTGGGACTTTCCGGAACGCTCTCCATAGACCAGAACTTATGGTTTACGGGTGGTAGACTGTCACTTGCCTCTTCTCTTGAATACATTAAGCAATTGGGTTCCGGAGGAGATAAACAATTTATGTCCGTCCCCGTCAGTCTGGAATTGACGCAACCTATCTTTGGAGTGAATAACTTGAAGTGGAACCGCCGTATCGAACCGGTGAGATATGCAGAAGCAAAAGCTGCTTTTATCACGGCTACGGAACAGGTGACGATGAAGACAATCACTTATTTCTTCAATCTGCTGCTGGCTAAAGAAAATCTGAAAACTGCTCACCAGAATAAAGTGAATGCCGACCGCCTCTATGAAGTGGCGATGGCAAAGCGCAAGATGGGGCAGATTTCAGAAAATGACCTGTTACAGTTGAAATTGAATGCTTTGCAGGGCAAGGCGGACGTGACGGAAGCAGAGAGTAACCTGAATGCGAAGATGTTCCAGTTGCGTTCCTTCCTCGGTTTGTCGGAGGACGAGAATCTGAATCCAATATTGCCGAGCTCGGCACCGGATATGAAGATGGAATATAATCTTGTATTGAACAAGGCTTTGGATCGGAACTCGTTTGCACAGAATATCCGTCGCCGCCAGTTGGAAGCAGATTATGAAGTGGCTACGGCCCGTGGAAATCTGCGCAGCATAGACTTGTTTGCCAGCGTGGGGTATACGGGACAGAATCGTGATTTTACTTCCGCTTACAAAGATCTGCTCGATAACCAGATTGTACAGGTAGGTGTGAAAGTTCCTATCTTGGACTGGGGAAAACGCCGAGGAAAAGTACGTGTGGCAAAGAGTAACCGTGAAGTGGTGCTTTCCAGAATCCGTCAGGAACAGATGGACTTCAATCAGGATATCTTCCTGCTCGTAGCGAACTTCAATAACCAGGCACAACAGTTGGGTATTGCCCAGGAAGCGGACGGCATTGCCGAGAAACGTTATAAAACCAGTGTAGAAACCTTTATGATCGGACAAATCAGTACGTTGGACCTGAACGACGCACAGAAATCAAAAGATGAAGCGAGACAGAAACATATTTCCGAACTTTATTATTATTGGTACTATTTCTATCAGATCCGCAGTCTGACACTTTGGGATTTTGAACGGAATTGTGAACTGGAGGCGGACTTTGAAGAAATTGTAAGAGACTGAGCTTGAGTTATGAGTTATGAATAATAACTTATAACTCATAACCGTTTTTTGCTTGTTATTGAAAAAAATAGTGTTATTCTGTGCTTTCTGTGTGAAATCGTTTATTTTTGCAAACCATAAAACAACGAAATCTTATGATACTGATAATCGACGATGATAGTGCCGTGCGTTCTTCCCTCAGTTTTATGCTGAAACGTGCAGGATATGAAGCGCAGACTGTTCCTGGACCGCGCGAAGCAATGGATGTGGTACGTGCCGAGGCACCCTCCCTCATTTTGATGGACATGAACTTCACCCTTTCCACAACGGGAGAAGAAGGATTGACTTTGCTGAAACAAATGAAGATATTCCGTCCCGATGTACCTGTTATCCTGATGACGGCTTGGGGAAGTATACAGCTCGCCGTGCAAGGTATGCAGGCCGGTGCGTTCGACTTTATCACGAAGCCGTGGAACAATGCTGCTTTGCTGCAACGCATCGAGACAGCTCTTGAACTGACTGCAGTTGCTTCGAAAGATGTACAGGAAGAGCAGAGTGAGACACTGAACCGCAGCCATATCATCGGAAAATCTCAGGGATTGATGGAAGTGTTGAATACGGTGGCACGCATTGCGCGTACCAATGCTTCGGTGCTGATTACCGGTGAGAGTGGAACGGGTAAGGAGTTGATTGCCGAAGCCATCCACATCAACAGCCAGCGGGTGAAACAGCCGTTTGTAAAAGTCAACCTGGGTGGTATCTCGCAGAGTCTTTTTGAAAGTGAAATGTTCGGTCATAAGAAAGGTGCTTTTACGGATGCGACAACAGACCGTGTAGGGCGCTTTGAACTTGCCAACAAGGGTACTATCTTCTTGGATGAAATTGGTGACCTCGATCCTTCCTGCCAGGTGAAACTGCTTCGTGTATTGCAGGATCAGACGTTTGAAGTGCTGGGAGACAGCCGTCCCCGCAAGACGGATATCCGTGTGGTATCCGCCACCAATGCCGACCTCCGCAAGATGGTATCGGAACGTACCTTCCGCGAAGATTTGTTCTATCGTATCAATCTGATAACCGTTAAACTGCCTGCCCTTCGCGAACGCCGTGAAGATATTCCTTTATTGGCACGCCACTTTGCCGACCGTCAGGCAGAGATCAACGGACTACCCCGCACGGAATTTTCGGCAGATGCCCTGAACTTCCTTTCCCGTTTGCCTTATCCGGGAAATATCCGTGAATTGAAGAACCTTGTGGAGCGTACGATTCTCGTCAGCGGGAAGCCGACACTGGATGCTTCGGATTTCGATGCACAATATCTGCGTCATGATGAACCGGTGAAGGCCTCGGACTCGTCGTCTCTGGCAGGCATGACGCTGGATGAAATAGAGCGTCAGACTATTTTGCAGGCACTCGATCGCCATAAGGGAAATCTCAGTCAGGTAGCTATGACACTCGGCATCAGTCGTGCCGCGCTCTATCGCCGACTGGAAAAGTTTAATATAACGGTTAATGAAAAGTGATTTAATCATTAACTCCTAATCGCTACTATCGTGAGAATAAAGTTCTATTTCTCCATACTTGTCCTCTTCCTCCTGGGGTTAGGTGGTGCTCTTCTCTACTTGGCGAAGGGGATGCAGATATTGCATCTTTACATTGTAGAGGGGATCATTGCGTGTATCCTGGTGTTTCTGGTTGTCTTTTACCGTAAGATCGTGAAGCCGATGAATATTATCGGCAGCGGCATGGAATTGCTGCGCGAACAGGATTTCAGCAGCAGGCTCAGCAAAGTAGGGCAATACGAGTCGGACCGCATTGTAAATGTGTTCAACCGTATGATGGAGCAATTGAAGAACGAACGTTTGCGTCTGCGTGAACAAAACCATTTCCTGGACTTGCTTATCCAGGCTTCACCGATGGGAGTTGTCATAACCACACTGAACGGTGAAATATCCCAGCTTAATCCGATGGGATTGAAGATGATGGGAGTACGTCTGGAAGAGATTATGGGAAAGAAAATAGAGAATATAGACTCTCCTTTGGCTGAAGAACTGGCGAATATCCCTAAAGATCAGACGGCAGTAGTGCGTCTGAATGACTCGAATATCTATAAATGTACCCATTCCTCCTTTATCGACAGAGGTTTTCATCATCCTTTCTATCTGATAGAGAAGATGACAGATGAGGTGATGCGTGCTGAAAAGAAAGCGTATGAGAAGGTGATCCGCATGATTGCGCACGAGGTGAACAATACGACGGCGGGTATTACATCTACTCTCGATACCGTGGAGCAAGCCCTTTCCACCGAAGAGGATATGGAGGATATCTGCGATGTGATGCGCATTTGTACCGAACGTTGTTTCTCCATGAGCCGCTTTATCACCCGTTTTGCCGATGTTGTGAAAATTCCTGAGCCCACCTTGGTTACGGGCAAACTGAATGAACTGGCTTCCACGTGTAAACGCTTTATGGAGGGTATGTGCAACGACCGGAATATTCTTCTCTGGCTGGAATGTGATCCGAAGCTGGAACCGGTACGCTTTGATGCGGCATTGCTGGAACAGGTATTGGTGAATATTATCAAGAATGCTGCGGAAAGTATCGAACATGCGCCCGAAGGAACGATCCAGCAGGGTAGGGTTGTAGTCCGTACAATCGCTCCTACCACGATTGAAGTGGTAGATAATGGCCCCGGTATAACAAAAGAGACTGAAGCAAAGCTCTTCAGTCCCTTCTTTTCCACCAAACCGAACGGGCAGGGAATCGGTCTGGTGTTTATTCGCGAGGTGCTTACCCGTCATGGGTGTACGTTCTCTTTACGCACGTACAGTGATGGGTTGACACGGTTCCGCATAATCTTCCCATAGGGAAGAAGTGATTGAGCTACGGGTTACGAGCTACAAGTACCTTGCGGCATTATAGCGCAGCCCACTCGTAGCTTATAGCTTGTAACTCTTCGCGTATTCGTCAAGAATCCGCTTGATGCCTTGGCCAATGACCACATAGTCCTTTTCGTTCAGGTTGGCAAGTGAGGCGCGTATGCTCCATTCCGGACCATCGAAACCACCGCCGTTCAGTAGTACGAGAGATGTTTCTTTCGCCAGGCGGAATACAACGTTCAGCGGGCTGTAGGTGCGTTTTAGATATTCTACAAAGCCATCTCCATAGAACTTCTTTGCCCATACCAGCATGTCGATCTCCGTATAATACCCTACGCGGAGCGGGTCTTTAATCAATGTGAATCCCGTATTATCCCACAAGGCGTGCAGACGCTTCTCAATGATTTCCATCATCTTCAGTTTATATTTGTTTTCCTTATCCAGCAAGGCGAAGGAAGCGAATAAACTCATTTGCATCTGTTGGGGCAATGACAGGCCGGCGGTATGGTTCAGTGCAACCTGTCGGCTGTCGGCTACCATGCGGTCGATGAACTTCATTTTTTCGGGTTGCAGGGTCAGACTTGAGTAACGGCGGTTCAGCGCGTTGCGTTTATCTTCCGGCAGGCGGGCGATTTGCTTGTCGTAGATGTTATCTTCGTGCAGGGCGATGACGGCATCACGCCAACCGGTAGCTCCGAAATATTTGGAGAAGGAATAGACACAAAGCGTATTGTGCGGCAGTTCGGCCATGAATGAGCGGAAGTGCGGGCTGAATGTGCCGTATACATCATCCGTGATAACCATCAGGTTGGGGTTATCATTCTTCACAATATCGACAATTCGTGCCATCGTTTCCGGACTGAGGGCGTAACTGGGCGGATTGCTGGGATTAGTGACGAAGAGCGCTTTGATGGCGGGATCTTTCAGGCGGTCGATGTCCTTGTCATTGTATTGCCAAAGGTGGAACCCGTCGTCCGTCATGCGGTCGGCATGCAGCTCTATCATGTTGAACTGGTAGCGGCTCAGTTGCGGAATTTCGATATAAGGAGTGAAGGCGGGCACCATAAGGGCGATGCCGTCACCTTTGTCCAGCAGGAAGTTTTCCTGAAGGGAGTCGAAGAGGTAACACATGGCGGCGGTTCCGCCTTCGGTGGCAAAGAGGTCGAATGTGCCGCGTGGAGGGCGGTTATCGCACATTTCTTGCGACAGATAATCTTGCACCAGTATTTCGGTGAAATGCAGGATGCGGTCGGGCACAGGGTACTGGTCACCGATGACGGCTTCTGCCCATTCATGCACCAGGGAGTCGGGATCGGCGGCATGTTGCATTAACAGGTAGTTATAGGTTTGCTCCAGGAGCTTGACACCGTGGGCGGTGTTGTTCTTTTTGAGGAAGGCTTCAAAGCGCGAGGCGATGCCGGACTTTTCGGGAATGCCGGCGATGCCTTCGGGAAGGTTCATGACGCGGCGACATTCTTCCAGTCCGAACTGTCCCAGGAGGAAGAAGGCTTCGCGAGGGGTGGTAGCAATCCAGTTAGGGTTACCGCGTCCGGCATTCAGCATCGTGCGGGCAGTTTTCTTCAGGCTTTCATCGGCCATATCAATCAATTGATTCTTCAGCTCGAATGGGCTGATGGTCTCCATTTTCTTTTCAAAATTCTTGGTATCCATATCGTTAAGTTTTAATTGTTATCATATTATTTCTTTGGTGTGACAAACTAATCTCCGGGATTTAAGAAACTAATCTCAGAGATATATAAAATTATTCGTACTATAACTGTTATTGTTTCTTACAACAGTTATGTTATTATCTTACAATAGATATATTTCTTTCTTATTATATTTGTTGTAAGAATAAAAATATGCATCTCCGGAATTAGTTTCTTAAATCCCGGAGATTAGTTTCTTGACCCTGTATATTAGTTGTATGCATGTACTTCCCGGTTAAATCAGCAGTACGATGACGACACCCCATATTATTAATAAGGTGTTGCCTACAGCATACGTTACGGTATAGCCCAGCGCAGGCGTTTCGCTTTCTATTGCATCTTGTATCGCTCCCAGTGCGGCGGTCGTTGTACGTGCTCCGGCACAGCATCCCAGTGTTATTGCAGGGTGGAATTTGAAGACGTATTTACCCAGTAGCAGACCGATAATCAACGGCAGGGTAGTGGCTATGGCACCTACAATGAACAAACTGAGTCCGACATCCCGGAAACCTTGTACGAAACTCGGTCCGGCGGCTATTCCCACTACAGCGATGAACATATTCAGCCCTACATTATTCAGTACCCACAGGGAAGGTTCGGGGATACGTCCGAACGTAGGATGCTTGCTGCGCAGCCAACCGAAGAATAATCCGGCTATCAATGCGCCTCCACTCGTACTCAGACTGATGGGAACACCACCGATGTGGATGGATAATGCACCGAACAAGCCACCTATCAGAATACCTAATCCGACGAATATCATATCCGTTTGGTGGGTAGGCCGGTCCACATATCCTATTTGTACAGCGGCACTTTCCACTTCCTGCTTGGTGCCTACTACTTCGATGACGTCACCGGCATCCAATTTGGTCTGTGCCAGTACGGGTATTTCAATTCCCGCACGCTTGATGCTGCGGATGCTGACGCCATGCATGAATTTATGCCGGCGGATATTCGCCACAGTCTTTCCGGCGAACGTTTTCTTTGTGACCGTGACAGGTAACGTTTCTGCCGGGAAATCGAGTAACTGCGCGTCCTGTACTTCTTCGCCTATCCAGTCCTCTTCGCCGATAACGAATTCACGGCGTCCGCTGAGAACGACTTCGTCTCCTATATTCAATACGGTATTCGGGGTTACATCCCGAACGACTCCTTGCTTGCGCAGGCGCTCTACGAACAGGCGTTTACCATCTTTCTGGAAGTACATTTCCAGGTCTATCACCCGGCGGCCTTGTTTGAACCATTCGTTTTCTATCTTGTAGGCGCGGAAGGTTACAGGGCGTGCGGCGTGCATAAATCCTGGTTCGTCTGCCTCGGAACTACCCATTTTGGCTTCCAGTTCTTTGCAGGCGGCTTTTACTTTTTCCAATCCGCCAAATAATTTGGGACCGAGGGAGGAGAGTCCCCAGGCTGAACCTGCCGTACCGAAAACGTAAGTCACAGCGTATGATACGGGGATGATATTGATATAGCTTTGGCGTTGCGCTTCGTCCAGCCCCATGTTTGCCATGGTGTCTTCGGCTACTCCGATGACGGCGGAGATGGTTTGCGAACCTGCCAGTAATCCGGCGGCTTCACCGGGATTGTAGCCCATCACGAGGGCGAGAAGCCAGGTCACTACCAATACGGATACACACATCAGTACGGCAAAGCCTACCTGGGGGAGTCCGTCTTTTTTCAGTCCGCGGAAGAACTGCGGCCCTACTTTATACCCGACGGCGAACAGAAAGAGAAGAAAGAACACGGATTTGATGGGGCCTGGCACGTCAATCTTCAACTGTCCTACCAATACGCCTACAAGCAGTACGCTTGTGACCGTCCCCAAGCTGAACTTCCCGATGCGTAGCTTGCCAAGCCAGAACCCTAGGAACAGGGTGAGGAATATGGCAAGTTCGGGGCGCTCCCTGAGCTGGTTTATTATCCATTCCATAATTAAGTTGTTTAGGTTATTAATTGGTTTTCGATGCTTTTGGCGTCGTTTAAGACATATACAACAGCCTGCAATGGGAAGTGTTTCGTGCAAAAGTGGTTTTTTAGAACATTTATTCAGTAAAACTGAACTTTCTGAAAAAGTTTTCTTGCGTACCTTTGCGGGCACAAAAGAAGGATAAATGATAATTTAGCGGCGTGATTTCTGATAGTCCGTATATCAATAGGCTATATAGCCCGCTAAACTATCATTTATCTTTCAACATTATATGAATAGGTATGAGGTTTACTTTTTTAAGGATTTTATTGTTCATCGGCCTTTGCTGGATGAGCTTTCCCCTGCAAGCACAATATGTGGTACAAGGTGTTGTTACAGACTCGTTAACCCGTGAGCCTCTGCCTTATACATCTGTGTATCTGAAAGGTACTACCGAAGGAGGTATGACCAACGACAAAGGACAATTTTCTTTCAAGACCTACCGCCCCCAAGCCGTGCTGGTTATTTCTGCCATTGGATATAATGAATACACCCGTCTTATTCATCCGGCACAAGGTATCCGTCTTACCATCGCCCTTTCTCCGGCAACGTATGCCCTGAATGAAGTGGTGGTAAAGCCCAAACGGGAGCGATATAAGAAAAAAGATAATCCCGCCGTGGAATTTGTGCGACAAATGATAGAACATCGGGATGACTATTCGCCCAAAGAGTTGGACTTCTGGCAACGGGATCGTTATGAGAAGATGACCTTTGCCATCAACAACTTTGACAGCGTAAAGCAACAGAAGTGGCTTTACCGTAAGTTCAAGTTTCTGACGGACTATGTGGATACTTCCGCCGTTACGGGAAAGCCCGTACTTGCCGTCTCCAATCGTGAGTTGCTGGCTACGGACTATTACCGCAAATCTCCCAAAAGTCAGAAACAGCGCGTACATGCCCGCAAACAGGCCGGTGTGGATGAGATGCTTTCGCAGCAAGGCATGGAGCAAGCCATCAGTGTGACGATGACGGATGTAGATATTTATGAGAACAACATCACGCTGTTCACCAATAAGTTCGTAAGTCCGCTCTCTTCCCTGGGCCCTTCATTCTATAAATATTATCTGATGGACACGCTTACGATAGCGGGTCAGCCTTGTGTGGACCTGACATTCGTACCCTTCAATTCCGAATCCTTCGGTTTTACGGGACACTTGTACGTTACTTTGGATAGTACCTATTTCGTGCGTCGTGCCACCATGAACTTTCCACAGAAAATCAATCTGAATTTTGTGGATTATATGTCTCTTGAACAGAACTTTACCCGTGGAGCAGACGGTACGCGCCAGTTGGCTGACGAACATATCACTACCGAATTCAAGCTGGTGGACAACAGTGACGGTATCTATGCCAAACGGGATGTATATTACAGGAATTATGTGTATGAACCTTCTGCGGATGCCCTTTCGGCCTTTAAGAAGCCGGAAAAAGTGATTGAGCCGGCCGAAGCGACGCATCGCACGGAAGCTTACTGGGACGATAACCGTCAGGTGGAAGTCAGCAAGAAGGAAACTTCCGTTGATAAAATGATGGCGCAGCTTCGCACGTATCCTGTCTATTACTGGACGGAGAAGACCTTGAAAGTGTTGTTTACCGGATACATACCCGCACCTAAAGAGAAGGAACCCCTGTTCTATATAGGTATGATGAATACCACCATAAGCGGCAACACCCTGGAAGGTGTGCGTCTGCGTGCGGGAGGTATGACTACGGCGTGGCTCAATCCGCACCTATTCTATAAAGGATACATGGCTTACGGTTTCAAAGACCATCGGATGAAGGGAATGGCGGAAGTGGAATATTCTTTCCATAAGAAGAAGGAGTATGCCAACGAATTTCCTATTCATTCTTTGAAAGCACGATATACCTCGGATGTAAACCAATACGGGCAGCATTACCTTTATACCAGTCAGGACAACGTATTCCTGAGCTTGAAGCGCCAGAAGGACGACCGGATAGGCTATCAGCGCAAGGCGGAACTGACTTACACCAATGAGTTCCATTCCGGTTTCTCCTTTCAGCTCACTTCCCGCTTCCGGCAGGATGAGTCTTCGTATCTTATCCCTTTCCTGAAGCAGGATGAGATGGCAACGCCCGTGAAGAAAATATCGAATGCCGAGTTTGAAGTAAAATTGCGTTATGCGCCGAATGAAAAATTCTTTCAGACGCAATGGAACCGCTTCCCAGTATCGCTGGATGCGCCGGTCTTCTCGCTTTCACATACGATGGCTGCAAAAGGAGTGTTGGGTGGTGATTATACCTATCAATATACAGAGGCAGGTTTCCAGAAACGTTTCTGGTTTTCGGCCTTCGGCTATACCGACGTTATCCTGAAAGCCGGAAAAGTTTGGAATAAAGTACCTTTTCCGTTACTGATTATTCCGAACGCCAACCTCTCCTATACCATTCAGCCGGAGTCTTACTCCTTGATGAATGCCATGGAGTTTATGAATGATGAATATGCTTCGTGGGACGTTACTTATTATCTAAATGGCTTTCTGTTCAACCGCGTGCCTTTGCTGAAAAAGTTGAAATGGCGTGAAGTCCTTTCATTCCGGGGATTGTACGGGAATTTGAGCGACAAGAATAACCCGACGGTCAGCAATAATCTTTTTCGTTTTCCCGCCACAACCTCTTATATGGGGGATACTCCTTATATGGAAGTGGGTGTCGGTGTGGAGAATATTTTGAAGGTGCTCCGCTTCGATTATGTCTGGCGATTAACTTACAGAAATCTGCCCGGAATTGATAAATCCGGCCTTAGAATCAGTTTGCATATGACCTTTTAACTTAAATCTTACTAACAGAACATTAAATCGGATAAAAAGACGAGTCTCAATTGAACAAAATAGCCTAAATTTGAGCAATTTTTTAAACTTTAAAAGATACAATGGCAATGAAAGAAAACATTAAGCCGGCAACTGGTCGTTTGGGTGTACTGGTAGTCGGAGTGGGTGGCGCGGTCTCAACCACCATGATAACGGGTACATTGGCTGCTCGTAAGGGACTGGCAAAACCTATTGGGTCTATTACACAGATGGCCACAATACGCATGGAGAACAACGACGAAAAGCTGATTAAGGACGTAGTGCCTTTGGCAGACTTGAACGACATTGTTTTCGGCGGATGGGATATCTTCCCTGATAATGCATACGAAGCCGCGATGTATGCGGAAGTCCTGAAAGAAAAAGACTTAAATCTGGTAAAAGAGGAATTGCAAGCTATCAAACCGATGCCTGCTGCCTTCGACCACAACTTTGCAAAACGTCTGAATGGTACGTATATCAAGCAGGCTGCCACCCGTTGGGAAATGGTAGAGCAATTGCGTGAGGATATCCGTAACTTCAAGGCTGCCAACAACTGCGAGCGTATTGCCGTGCTGTGGGCTGCAAGTACTGAAATCTACGTTCCGTTGTGTAAAGAACATGAGTCGCTTGCTGCTTTGGAAGAAGCAATGAAGGCTAATAACACGGAAGTGGTTTCTCCGAGTATGTGCTACGCTTATGCTGCAATTGCAGAAGGTGCTCCGTTCATCATGGGTGCTCCTAACCTGTGCGTAGATACTCCGGCAATGTGGGAATTCT
>ERZ773243.2590-NODE-2590-length-14785-cov-2.633401_pt1 | contig 14785 bp, 12 predicted proteins | sample MGYA00580520_ERZ773243 | MGnify/ENA primary metagenome ERZ773243 (study PRJEB29015, sample SAMEA2737747) | human gut metagenome | biome: human gut; feature: human-associated habitat; material: faeces | place: China | collected 2012 ... | reverse complement strand
AGGATAACATGCTCCTGAAACATGGAATCCACCCTTGTCCATAATATATTTTGTTAAATCTGATGCATATGTAAAGTCTTTTTTAGGTTCTAAGCCTTCAACTCTGTCACCTCTTAAGGCTAAAATATTGTCTATTCCCTCTTTTTTTAATTCTTCAAGAATCTTATCTATTTCATCCTTTGTGTTATTAATGCATGACAAATGAGCTATTGTTTCTAATTTATATTCATTCTTAATTTTTGAGCAAATATCCTTTGTTATAGGATTTGTCACTCCACTTCCACCTGCTCCATAAGTAACACTAATAAAATCAGGTTTCAAATCCGTAAGTTTTTCTATTGTGTCATATACCGTTTCTATTCCACTTTCTTTCTTTGGTGGGAATACCTCAAAAGAAAATATTGTTTTTCCTTCTTCAAATAAATCTGCTATGTTCATTGTTCATTTACCTTTCTGTATTTTATTTGCATGAGCAAAAAAGATTATACCCTAAAATCAGGCACATAATTATTAAGCAGACCACTAAAAAAGTGCTACTTATTATTAACGCTATAGTCATTCCAAGCGCGACCCAAAATAAAGCAAATCCACAAACTTTTCCCATTTTAATTCCTAGTGTTTTTATATAGATATTATATGAAAAAAATTAATAAAAATAACCTATAAACAAGCCATTTTTATTAATTTATTTCTAAAAATCAATTGTAATAATTCTTAATTTTCATTTACTCTTCATCAAATGTATCTGCATCATCATTTTTACTTGTAAATTTATTAACAATATCAGGAACCATATCAATGATTCTCGAGAACCCGTCCTGGTCATTTATACTGATAAGTTTTGAAGAACCATCTTTTATAACCAATACGGCACTTGGTGTTATCTTTCCACCAACTCCTCCACCTGCACTTGTGTCTTTTGAAAAAGTACCAACACCCATTCCAAAAGAAACATCAGCCATAGGAAGAATAATTGTATCTCCAACAGTTATTGCTTCACCTACAACAGATTTTGTAGTAATAAATTTTTCCATTGCTCTTAGTAAATCATCTGTGGCTTTTCTATCTTCTGACATATAAATACCTCCTGTCAACTAAACTTATCAATAACGGCATGCACTTCATCTTTCATATAAATCTGTAAAATATAAACACCTACAACTCCTATAGAAAAATGTCCCCACGCTCTGATTATTCCGTTAAATTTCTTGTTTTCAAAATCAGGTTCTATTTGAAAATTATCCATATTAAGCTTTAACGCAGTACATACAACTGCAATAACTCCAAGCATCTTTCCCGTCTTGTCCGGGCTGTCAAATCCAAACTCAAGTTTTCCTCTTATTTTTTTAGGTTTAAGTAACTTTACAATCTGCTTTGTCTTACTTTTAATATAGTTATATGCAGTTTTTACTTCTTCACTCTTTAAATAATCTATTAAATATTTAAATTTTTTTTGATTATTTTTAAATTTGTGTTTTGTGCTTCGAACCTTATGTTTTATTTTACCAAATAGTTTTCTACATTTAAACCATATATTTTTAACAAAATCTATTAACTGCTTTACTTTATAGTCTAAATCACTATTTTCTTCATCGGTTGATGATTCTTCTTTGTTAATATAAGACTGACGTTCATCTACATTTTCTTTATCTAAATTTTTCTGACTGTTTGCCAAAGCTTTTCCCTCAATGTTATCACCCTTAAATTCTTGTCCGGCTTTTATGAAATCGTCACTCTCTACAGAATTCATATTTTTATCATTATCTTCTGTACTGCCACGTTTTTCATATTTTTTGTCATTTTCAAATGTTTCATAAGAATCATATTCATTTTCATCAGTATCATCACTAAAAATTTTTAATCCAAAAATTCTCAATGAATACTTCAGTTCTTCACTGTATTCCATATTAAAATGGAGAAGATGAAAAAGCCATCCTCCATGAATTCTTAAATAACTTTGCTCTTTATTTTTTATTCCTTCAATCTTATATGATGCCGGTAAAATAAACAACAGCGCAACTAAAGCAAGACTCGCCAGCAGAATAATTCCTATTATTTTTAATAAAATTAATAAAATATGTAACATTTTGCTCCTTCTGCTGCAATCAAGTGAAACTATGATTATTTTTCATATATTCTTTCAGTTTAAATTGCCCTGTTGCGCGGAAACAATCCATAATAATCAACTGGGTCATATCATAAGCTTCTTCCTTGCCTTTAGCTATACCATAAATCATAAGTTCCGAATTAAGATATCTCTTTTGTAAGAGCACATATGACGGATAAATGTCAAGGACATCCGTATCATTGAAGGGTGCAGCCAATACATAAATATTAAACTGCATTTTTCCTTCTTTTATTTTAGAGACAATATTATCCTTATCGTCCATCGCTTCATGTCCTATATACAAATCATCGCACCATTTCATATGCACCTCCTATTTATACAATCATCGATGAAATGATTTCTAAGCATCCCTTTTTTTCTGCCATATCAGTACATCCATGTAAACAATTGTATACGAAATCCTGTAATTCACTTATATTGTTGAAAAATACAGGTAATTCACTCAATGTTGCAGACATTATTGACTTCTTTATCAGCCTCTGACTATTAGCGAATTTGTCGACAAATTCTTTGTACAGATTTTCCTTTACCTTTTCTAAATATTCTTCATTTACCTTATCCTTATCCTGTTTTTTGTCAAATTCCACAAATAAACTGTCTGAATTTAACAGAGGAAGTCTTGATACCTTTTCATATGTTTTTTCAAGATTATTTCTGATAATGTCATCTTTATTCTTATCTAATATCTGGTCAACAATATCGTAATTCATTATATTGTGATAAAGTTCTTCCTGTTTGCCTTCTAATTTAACAAACATCGCCTCTAATTCTTCATTTGTCTTATGAGCAAATTTTCCTGTAAACATCAAATTAGTTTCACTGACAACTTCGCTACATATTGCTGTAATGTCATCATTTTCCTGACTCTCTGATGTATATAGCACAAGCAAAACATCATTAATCAATTCCTGCATCATCATATTTGCAGACACATTATCATCAATATAAGCTGTTAACTCTGATAATTTTTCAGAAAATTCATTAACTTCATCTTCTGTTATATTCTTCAAATCATATTTATCTAATTCTTCAAATGTATCATGAATTTCCGGATATAAAAGTTTGTAATCTTCCTTTTCTTCTAAAATAGCACTTGTTCTTATTCTATAAACAAAATCATCTAAACTACTCTTTTCGCCCTGATTATATACATCTAATCCCGAATTTACATATTCAAAAAACTTTGATTTAGTCATTCTGATTGGAAGCTGACCTATAATTTCACATATTTTACTGTTAATTATTGTCGCGTCTTCATCATCGAATATATATTTCATTATTTTTCTTGTAAATTCTTCATCACTATAATTTGCCGGCATATCATAATCGTGATATTTATATTCAACTCTGTTGTACGCAAATTCGTATACATTATACTTATCTACATAATATGTTAAGGCCTGCATTTTTCTAATGATGTTATTACGCATATCCTCAACTACACTTATATCTTCTTCACTCATGTCTGCAATAACTTCATTCATCTTATTTAATTCTAAGACAATATCAGAACTTATTACATCATTTTCATCCTGCTGCATCTGCAAAAAAGTATAGTAGTTAAGCGCAAGTCTGATATATGCAAATTTATTATTTATTTCACTAAATCCATCTGCATATTTTTTTAGATTATCATCTATATTTTTACCCTTAGAAATCTCATTAATTATCTGTCTCATATTTTCCTCCATGACTATTTCATTATGTCACAGAAATCAAATGTAGCAAAATAATCTTTTGGAGTTTCTGCTCTACGAATTAATTTTACGCTTCCATCTTCCTGTAACAATAATTCTGCAGAACGAAGTCTTCCGTTATAATTATATCCCATTGAGAATCCATGAGCTCCTGAATCATGAATTACAAGGAAATCTCCCATATCAATCTTTGGCAATTTTCTGTCTACTGCAAATTTGTCATTATTTTCGCATAATGAACCAACAATATCATATGTATGGTCGCAAGGTTCATTTTCCTTACCCATAACAGTAATATGATGGTAAGCTCCATACATTGCAGGTCTCATCAAGTTAGCAGCACATGCATCTACGCCAATATATTCTTTGTAAATATGCTTTTCATGTACAGCCTTTGTTACAAGTGCACCGTATGGTCCCATCATGAATCTTCCCATTTCAGTATAAATAGCTACATCATCCATTCCTGCAGGTGTAAGCACCTCTTCATATACTTTTCTTACTCCCTCGCCAATAACCATAATATCATTTGGTTCCTGATCCGGTCTGTAAGGTATTCCAACACCACCTGATAAATTGATGAATTTAATGTGTGCTCCTGTCTTTTCTTTTAATTCAACTGCAAGCTCAAAGATTGTCTTGGCAAGTCTTGGATAATATTCATTTGTAACTGTATTACTAGCTAAAAATGCATGAATTCCAAAATTCTTTACGCCTTTTTCTTTTAAAATCTTGTAAGCTTCAATAATCTGTTCGTGAGTCATTCCATATTTAGCATCTCCCGGATTATCCATAATTCCGTTACATGCTTCAAAAACTCCACCCGGATTATATCTGCAACTTACAGTTTCAGGAATGCCTGCTTCTTTTTCCATGAAATCAATCATTGTAATATCATCAAGATTAATAATTCCACCAAGCTTTGCGCAGTATCCAAATTCACCTTCAGGTGTTTCATTTGAAGAGAACATAATCTCATCGTCTCTAAACCCTAATTTGTCAGCAATCATAAGTTCTGTATATGATGAACAGTCAACACCACATCCGACTTCTTTTAACTTCTTTATGATAAATGGATTTGGTTCAGCTTTAACAGCAAAATATTCTCTAAATCCCTTATTCCATGAAAATGCTTCATTAACTTTTCTTGCATTCTCCATAAAACCCTTTTCATCATAAATATGATATGGCGTAGGATAAGTCTTTTCAATTTCCTTAAGTTGTTCAAGTGTTACAAACGGTTTCTTTTCCATTTTTTCAGTCCTCCTAATAATTATCTGCCGTATATATCGGTTAAATATCTAAGTCTCTCAACTTCTTTATCACCAAACTGGTTTTTGGTCATTCTCCAACGCCAGTTAGTTCCCATTGATGATGGCAGATTCATTCTGCCAATATTGCCAACTTTTAAAACATCCTGCATTTGGAATATTACAACATTCGCCACGCTGGCATAGGCGCATGTAAATAATTTATCCACAATATCTTCAATCGAGCCATGTCTACATTCTAAAAATTCTCTTATGTAACCAAGCTCCCAATATTGCAGACCAGTAAAATATCCCATTAATGTATCATTATCATGAGTTCCACCATAAGCCACAGTATTTTTTGTCCAAAAATATGGTAAATGTTCATTCTTTCTGTCTCCATCAAATGCAAACTCCAAAACCTTCATTCCCGGGAATCCACTTTTTTCAAGTACTTCCACTACTTCAGGTATTTTTACGCCTAAATCTTCAGCAATAATTTTCTTGTCTCCTATTGCTTGCGATATAGCTTTTATAAGTTTCATTCCCGGACCTTTTTCCCATTTTCCATTTCTGGCATCCTCATCCTCTGCCGGAATCGTATAATATTTTGTCATTCCGATAAAATGATCAATTCTAACTATATCGTATAGTTTCGCAGAGTGTTCCATTCTTTTTCTCCACCATGAAAAATCATCTTTTTCTAACTTATTCCAATCATATAATGGATTTCCCCATCTCTGGCCCAAATCAGAAAAAGCATCAGGTGGAACTCCTGCAACCTTTTTTGCCTCCAGATTTTCATCCAGTTGAAAAATTTCAGGATGAGACCATACATCTGCTGAATCCATAGCGACATAAATTGGTATGTCTCCTATTATTTCAATTCCTTTTTCGTTGGCATACTCTTTTAGTTTAAACCATTGTTCGAAGAATTTAAACTGTAAAAACCTATAGAAATCCAGTTCATCTGAAAATTCTTCTATCTTTTTATCTAACGCTTCCTGCTTTCTGAATCTTATATCCTCTTCCCAATCCTGCCACGAAGTCGACTCAGCATCATTTTTGCATACACAATACAAGCAGTAATCATCAATCCAAAAATCATTTTCTTTAACAAATTCTTTATATTCTTTCAATGCCTTGTGATTACTATTCTTATAAGCTTCTTTTAAAACAATAAATCTGGAATTATATATCAAACCATAGTCAACATACTGTTCTTCAATGTTCCATCTAAAACTATCTACATATTCTTTTGTAATCAGGCCTTCTTCAATTAGAGTATCCAAATCAATAAAATAAGGATTACCTGCAAACGCAGAAAAAGAAGCGTATGGGCTATCTCCATAACTTGTTGTTCCAAGAGGCAAAACCTGCCAATATTTTTGTCTTGCACCAACTAGTCTGTCGACAAATTCATATGCATCCTTTCCAAAAGAACCTATTCCATAAGGTGACGGAAGGCTGCTAATATGCATCAATATTCCCGCTCCTCTTTCAAATTCTTTTTGAGCCATATATATTTATTCCTCCATTTTCACTTAGCAATGAGTATGTGTAAATAAGTGATCCTGACAATACTCTTTGTTTCCACTGCATTTTGAACAATATCTAAAGGTTAAATTAGGATCATCTAATTCTGTTCTTCCACAAATTGCACATTTATGCTTAGCACCATTTTCATATTTAGGCTGTGTAGCCTGACGTATATTCTTTCGATATTCTCTTTTTCTTTTAACCTGATATGGTGATAATCTATTTCTTGTTCTCAAGAAGAAAATTATAAAATTAAGTAATGATGCTATTACCATCATTCTTATTACCCATGAGCCCTGGAGAATTTCCGCAAATATAAACGCTCCGTATAATACTCCCAGCCATTTTACCTTTATAGGAATAATAAAGTAGAGTAAAACCTCAGCATCAGGATAAGTAGCTGCAAATGCAAGGAAAATTGACATATTAATATAATAGGTACTTACAAAATTACCTATTCCCATACCAATACCTCTGTATATTACAGCCATATCCGTTATAGTTCCTCCACTATAACTCATTCCAACTGCATTTAATACAGTCTGATATTCACCTGTTGTGTTACACATTATTATTAAAATTGCATATAAAAGAAATGCACCTATAATCGTAAATAGCATTCCTGAAAAAATGTATACGTTATATCGATACTTTCCCCATGTATATTCAAGATTGTTTCCTACTGAATAATAAAAGAAAAGCATAATTATAGTAAACAGTCCTAATGTCTCAGGCATTGTAACTACCCATGTTACAATTCTCCAAATCTGTCCATGTAATATTAAATATGGATCAAATGTAATATATTCATATAAATCCGGGAACAAATAATAAATTGCATAACCTATGGCATATCCGATTACTAAATATAGGGATAAATTGCTAATTGCGTATCTGCTGAATTTTCTTTCAAAGTTTGATTGTTTCATAGAAATCTCCTATTCTAAAATCTTATACAAGTATAATTTTATTAGTATCTTTTGTCAAACATACAATACATTTTTTACATATCTTTTTTGGCACATTCAAATGTTACACCCTGATTGTTAAATTTTAATTAAAAAATCAGGACATTTTTAAAAACAATTCACAAATTTGTTACTCTTATGTACTTATTTATATGTTGTTATTTGTCGCAAATTATAATATAATGTATAACGTTTATGGATTTTTATAACTTAAGAGGAAGGTAAACAACAATGAATGATAAAGCATATTACAGCCTTGGTATTGACATTGGCTCAACAACTGTAAAAATTGCAATTTTAAATAATGATAATGAAATTATGTTTGCTGACTATGAGCGTCACTATGCAAATATTCAGGAAACTTTAGCCGGATTATTAAAAAAGGCTAAAGAAAAATTAGGTGACATTACCTTATCACCTATGATTACAGGTTCAGGCGGACTTACTTTGTCAAAGCACTTAGGAGTTCCATTTGTTCAGGAGGTTGTAGCTGTTTCTACAGCATTAAATGATTATGCACCTCAGACAGATGTTGCAATTGAACTTGGTGGCGAAGATGCAAAAATAATTTATTTTACAAATGGAATTGAACAGCGTATGAACGGTATCTGTGCCGGTGGTACAGGTTCTTTCATTGACCAGATGGCTTCTCTTCTTCAGACTGATGCCAGTGGTTTAAATGAATACGCTGCTAATTATCAGGCAATTTATCCAATTGCCGCACGTTGTGGTGTATTTGCCAAAACAGATATTCAGCCATTAATTAACGAAGGTGCTACAAAAGAGGATTTAGCTGCTTCTATTTTCCAAGCAGTTGTAAACCAGACCATTTCGGGTTTGGCATGCGGAAAACCTATTCGTGGTACAGTTGCATTTTTAGGAGGACCTCTTCACTTCCTTCCTGAATTAAAAAATGCATTTATAAGAACTCTTAATCTCGATGATGAACATATTGTTGCACCTGAGCATTCACATTTATTTGCTGCTACAGGTTCTGCAATGAATCACGATTCAAAAGTTTTAGTTAATATAACAGATTTGTATAACCGTCTTTCTAAAGGAATTAAGATGGATATGGAAATCAAACGTATGGAACCTTTATTTAAAAATGAAGCTGAATATACTGAATTTACTGTAAGACACAACAAAGATACAGTAAAGAAAGGTGATTTAAGCACTTATTCAGGAAAATGTTTCTTAGGTATAGATTCAGGTTCTACTACTACTAAGGCAGCTGTTGTCGGAGAAGATGGAACTTTATTATATTCATTCTACAGCAGTAACAATGGAAATCCTTTGGCAACTATTATTGGTGCAATTAAAGATATTTACTCTAAATTGCCTAAAGATGCTGAAATTGTACGTTCTTGTTCTACAGGATACGGTGAGGCTTTAATTAAAGCGGCTTTAATGCTTGATGAAGGTGAAGTTGAAACTGTTGCACATTATTATGCAGCTGCATTCTTTGAACCTGACGTTGACTGTATTCTTGATATCGGCGGTCAGGACATGAAATGTATTAAGATAAAGAATCAGACTGTAGACAGCGTCCAGTTAAATGAAGCCTGTTCATCAGGTTGTGGTTCTTTCATTGAAACATTTGCTAAATCGCTTAATTACTCAGTTGTCGATTTTGCTAAAGAAGCTTTATTTGCAAAGAATCCTACAGACCTTGGTACACGTTGTACAGTATTTATGAATTCAAATGTAAAGCAGGCACAAAAAGAAGGTGCAAGCGTTGCAGATATTTCTGCCGGACTTGCTTATTCTGTTATTAAGAATGCTTTATATAAAGTTATTAAAATTACAGACCCTAAAGACCTTGGGGAAAAAGTTGTTGTTCAGGGTGGAACATTTTACAATGATGCTGTTTTAAGAAGTTTTGAAAAAATATCAGGATGTGAAGCTATCCGTCCTGACATTGCAGGTATTATGGGTGCATTTGGTGCTGCCCTTATTGCAAGAGAACGTTATCACGGCGAAGCAACAACAATGCTTTCTATCGATGCAATTAACAAATTTGATTACACAACAACAATGACACGATGCAAAGGTTGTACAAACAACTGTATGCTTACTATAAATAAATTTATTGACGGACGACGTTTCATAAGCGGAAACCGTTGCGAAAAAGGTCTTGGAAAAGAGAAAAATAAAGATAACATTCCTAACTTATTTGAATATAAATTCCACAGAATGTTTGATTACGAACCATTGTCTGAGGAAAATGCTAAACGAGGAACTGTAGGAATTCCACGTGTACTTAATATGTATGAGAATTTTCCATTCTGGGCTACTTTCTTTAAAAGATTAGGATACAGAGTTGTTCTCTCACCTGAGTCTTCAAGAAAAATATATGAATTAGGTATTGAATCAATTCCTAGTGAATCAGAATGTTATCCTGCAAAGATTGCTCACGGTCATGTTACCTGGTTAATCAGAAACGGTATTGATTTTATTTTCTATCCGTGTATACCATACGAAAGAAATGAAACACCGGATGCTAATAACCACTACAACTGCCCTATTGTTACATCTTATGCAGAAAATATAAAAAATAACGTTGAAGAATTAAACGATAATTCTATCAAATTTATGAATCCGTTTATGGCTTTAACAAATGAGGGAACTATTACAAGCCGACTTGTTGAAGAATTTTCAAAAGAATTTGATATTCCTAAAGCCGAAATTACTCAGGCTGCACATGTTGCATGGGTAGAATTATTAGCTTCAAGAGATGACATTCGCAAAAAAGGCGAAGAGACATTAGCATATATAAAGGAACATAATCTTCACGGTATCGTACTTGCAGGTCGTCCATACCATGTTGACCCTGAAATCAACCACGGTATTCCTGAAATGATTAACAGTTATGGTCTTGCCGTTTTAACAGAAGATTCTATTTCACATTTAGCTCCTGTTGAAAGACCTTTGATTGTATCTGACCAGTGGATGTACCATTCAAGACTTTATGCAGCTGCTAACTATGTAAAAACAAGAGATGATCTTGATTTAGTTCAGCTCAATTCATTTGGATGTGGTCTTGATGCCGTTACGACTGACTGCGTAAATGATATTTTAACTAAATCAGGAAAGATTTACACTGTTCTTAAAATCGATGAAGTTAATAACTTAGGCGCTGCAAGAATCAGAATACGTTCTCTTCTTTCAGCCATTAGAATAAGAAAAGAAAGAAATTATCAAAGAGACATCAAGCCATCTTCAATCAAAAAAGTTGAATTTACAAAGCAGATGTTTGATGAAAAATATACAATACTTACACCTCAGATGAGTCCAATTCACTTTAAGATGCTTCAATCTGCAATGAATTCATGTGGATACAACTTTGAAGTTCTTCCAAGTGAACAATCATGCATTGATATGGGTCTTAAGTATGTTAACAATGATGCCTGCTACCCTTCACTTATTGTTGTAGGTCAGATTATGGAAGCATTATTATCTGGAAGATATGATTTACACAAAGTGGCTGTTGTTATTACTCAGACAGGCGGCGGATGTCGTGCTACTAACTATATCGGATTTATCAGACGTGCATTAGAGAAAGCCGGATTAGAATACATTCCTGTTCTTTCCCTTAGTTTATCCGGTATTGAAAAGAACAGTGGATTTAAGATTACTCCTAAATTTGCAGTTAAAGCAGTTCAGGCAGCAATGTACGGCGATTTATTTATGAGAGTTGTATACAGAACAAGACCTTATGAAGTAAATCACGGCGAAACAGATGCACTTCATAAAAAATGGGAAGATAAATTATGTGCTGAACTTGCAGATAATAAATTTGGAATGAAACGATATAAAAATAATCTTCGCAAGATTGTTGAAGAATTTGATGCTATTCCTGTAAAAGATATTAAAAAACCACGTGTTGGTATTGTTGGTGAGATTCTTGTTAAATTCTCTCCTACTGCTAACAATGACCTTGTAAACTTATTGGAATCTGAAGGTGCTGAAGCCGTTATGCCTGACCTTGTAGACTTCTTCTTATATGGATTTAGAAACTCTACATTTAAGGCCGAAAAATTAGGTTTTAAAAAATCATCAGTAATTCTAAGTACCATTGGAATAAAAGCTATAGAATACTTCAGAAAAACAGCTAAGGAGGCTTTAATAAAGAGCAAACACTTCACTCCTACAAGCGATATTTGGGAAATGGCTGAAATGGCTGAAGAAGTTGTATCAATCGGCAACCAAACCGGTGAGGGTTGGTTCCTTACAGGTGAAATGCTTCACTTAATAAAAGACGGAGTTCCAAACATCGTTTGTACACAGCCTTTTGCCTGTCTTCCAAATCATATTGATGGAAAGGGTGTTATTAAAAAACTTCGTGCAATGCACCCTGAAGCAAATATTGTAGCTGTTGACTATGATCCCGGTGCAAGTGAAGTTAACCAGTTAAATAGAATTAAACTTATGCTTGCAACTGCAAATAAAAGATTAAAAGAAAAGCAAAATTAAAACATATACCATTTGGTACATTACACAAAACAAGGCATAGGTTCGAAATGAACCTATGCCTTGTTTTGTGATATTCTATCTAATTTATTATATGTCTTATATCTTAATCTAACAGACTCCACTGGCTTACATCCCACACATCTGTTACCCAATCCTCATAAAAATCAGGTTCATGACATACCATAAGTATGCTTCCCTTGTATTCTGTAAGCGCTCTTTTTAATTCTGCCTTAGCATCTACATCCAAATGATTTGTAGGTTCGTCAAGAACCAAAAGATTTGTTTCTCTGTTAATTAATTTGCAAAGACGGACTTTTGCCTGCTCTCCTCCGCTTAACACTCTTATCTGACTTTCAATATGATTTGTAGTAAGTCCACATTTAGCCAACGCGCTTCTTACTTCATATTGGTTAAATGAAGGGAATTCATCCCAGATTTCCTCAAGGCATGTAGAACGGTTTTCTTCCTTTATTTCCTGTTCAAAATAGCCTATTTGCAGATAATCTCCCAATTCAACTTTTCCATCTATAGGTTTAATTTCTCCTAAAATACTTCTTAAAAGAGTTGTTTTTCCAATACCATTTGTTCCTATTACTGCAATTTTCTTTCCTCTTTCCATAGACAAATTAAGTGGCACAGATAATGGCTTATCATATCCGATTACCAGATTCATTGTGTCTATTATAAATTTGCCGGACGTCCTTGCTTCCTTAAATCTAAATTCCGGTTTTGGTTTTTCTCCTGCAAGTTCAATTAAATCCATATTATCAAGTTTTTTCTGCCTTGACATTGCCATGTTTCTTGTTGAAACTCTAGCTTTATTTCTTGCCACAAAATCCTTTAAATCAGCAATTTCTTTTTGCTGTCTGTTATATGCAGCCTCAAGTTGTGCCTGTTTTACGGCGTGTACTTCTTTAAACTTATCGTAATCGCCTACATATCTGTCCAGTTTTTGATTTTCCATATTATAAATCAAATTAATAACACTATTTAAAAACGGTATATCATGTGATATTAAAATAAAAGCATTCTCATAATCCTGTAAATATCTCTTTAACCATTCAATATGTTCGGCATCCAAATAGTTTGTCGGTTCATCAAGCAATAAAATGTCAGGCTTTTCTAACAATAGTTTTGCAAGCAATACCTTTGTTCTCTGACCACCACTTAAATCATTTACATCTTTATCAAGTCCTAAATCTGTTAATCCAAATGCCCTTGCTATTTCTTCTACCTTTGAATCTATCAGATAAAAATCATGCATTGTAAGCATATCCTGAATAACGGCAAGTTCATCCATATATATTTCAAGTTGCTTCTCATCCGCATCACCCATTTTATTGCAAATGTCATTCATGTTTTCTTCCATTTCAAACAGGAAGTCAAATGCCGATTTTAAAACATCCTCTATTGTCATTCCTTTTTCTAAAACGATATGCTGGTCTAAATATCCTACTCTGACATTTTTAGCCCATTCAACTCTGCCTTCGTCAGGTTGCAATTTACCTGTTATTATATTCATAAACGTTGACTTACCTTCACCATTCGCTCCAACAAGTCCTATATGTTCACCTTTTAATAATCTAAATGATACATCATCAAAAATTGCTCTATCGCCAAAACCATGTGTTAAATGTTCTACATTTAATATGCTCATATTTTTCCTTTCATCTTAGGTAAATTAAATATTTTCTATTTGCCAGTCTATTGGTTCTATTCCATTTGCCTTTAAGAATTCATTTGCTTTGCTAAAATGCTTGCATCCGAAAAATCCTCTATATGCTGATAACGGGCTTGGGTGCGGTGCTTCTAATATCAAATGATTCGGATTATCAAGTAATGCTTTCTTACTCTGTGCTGGACGTCCCCAAAGCATAAATACGATCGGACGGTCCTGTTGAATTAGGTAACATCTTAGCTTTCTTTTGTGCAGGCGAACCCCACAAAAATATTCCTATTGGCCTGTCCTGTGCATTTACGGCTTCTATAACCGCATCCGTAAATTGCTCCCAGCCATGTCCCTGATGTGAATTTGCCTGATGAGCTCTAACTGTTAATACTGTGTTAAGCAATAACACTCCCTGATCTGCCCATTTTTTCAAATATCCGTTATTTGGTATATAACATCCCAAATCATCATGCAATTCTTTATAAATATTTTGAAGCGATGGTGGTATGTCATTTCCCCCATATCCTCCGGCAGAAGATATATTTAATGCGCCTGATTTACATTATGATATGGGTCCTGCCCAAGCAGCAATACTTTTACATCCTTAAGTGGGGTAAAATGAAACGCATTAAATATATCTTCTGCCGGAGGATATACTATCGTTTTACTATATTCATCTTTAACAAAACTGTATAATTCTTTGTAATATGGTTTAGAAAATTCAGGCTGTATTGCCTCTAACCAATCATTTGTTATCATTCCCATTTATTTAACCTCTGTCAAATATTATTTCCAACTATTTCCTTTACAAACTGAGGATCATTAAATACTTTTATAGCACTCTTTTCAATTCTGATTTCAAAATCCGTATCTGTTAACATTTCTCCATCTACATTACATGTCACAGGAGTATCTGACTGAATTTTCAATCCTTTGTCTGTGTATCTTACCACTCTCTTTGACTTTTCATGTCTTCCGTTTTTTAATTTTAATAAAAGTCCCGGTATTAATATTTTAGGCATTTTATCAACCATATATATTTCAAAGTATCCGTCATC
>ERZ773243.2579-NODE-2579-length-14843-cov-2.870435_pt1 | contig 14843 bp, 12 predicted proteins | sample MGYA00580520_ERZ773243 | MGnify/ENA primary metagenome ERZ773243 (study PRJEB29015, sample SAMEA2737747) | human gut metagenome | biome: human gut; feature: human-associated habitat; material: faeces | place: China | collected 2012 ... | reverse complement strand
ATTTTGTATCAAAGCGGAATTCGGTGGTGGTGGTGAAGGGCACGCCGGCTTTGACGAATTCTACCGGGAAGTTGGGGCAATGAAGGCTGTCCGGGTAGAACTGGGTTTCCAGCGCTACGCCCCGGCGGTAGGTAACCTTGGAGTCGCCCTTGCCCGGGTTGCCGTCTTTCTTTAGCCAGCCGCCGCAATAGACCTGCACACCGGGCAGGTCTGTCCACACGGACAGCCGCCGTCCGCTTTCCGGCTCCCACAGCACCGCCGCTTCGGCAAAGGCTCTGGGGTTCGCCTTGGTCAGGCAGAAATTGTTATCATAGCCGATACCGGGAATCACGGCACGGAAAGGCACATCAATCCGCTCCCCGATGGGGTGGGGGGCAGAAAAGTCCATCATCGTACCGGTCAGGTCGCCCAGTTCGCCGGTGGGCAGCTGGTCGTCGTCCGTCTCCGTAAACCGATGAGCGTGGACGGTGAGCACATGCCCCTCAATGGTCTTTGCCGGGTTGCAGGACAGATTAAAGTACACATGGTTGGTGGGGTTGGCTACCGTGTCTCGGTCACTGTCTACCCGGTAGGCCAGCCGCAGGGTGTTCTCTTCCGTCAGCGTATAAGTCACCTGCAAGGTGAAGTTGCCGGGGAAGCCGTCCTCCATATCCGGCGAAAAGCGGGAAAAGGTGATGCTGTTCTCGGTGGTATTTACCACCTGCCACAGGTGAAAGCTCATACGCCCGCCGCTGTGTAGGGTCCACTGCCCCTGATTCATGGGGGTGTGGTAGGTTTGGCCCTGAAAGTCAAAGGCGGCGCCGCGAATACGGTTGGCCCAGCGACCCAACACCAGTCCCTGGTAGCCCAGGTCCGGGTCTGTATAAAGAGCCGGGTCGTCAAAGCCCAGCACCACATCGCCCAAATTACCGTTCCTGTCCGGCATATACAGGCGCACGATCCCGGCACCCAGGGTTTGCAGCGATACGCTGGCGCCCCGGCTGTTGGTGATGGTATACAGGTCCACTTGCTCCCCGGAGGGCAGATGGCCAAAGACAGTCTTTTCAATCATAACAAATGCTCCTTGCCGGGCGAAAATGCCGCCCAATTTTTCCATTTTCAGTATAAACGAAAGGGGCGGGAATTGCAATACTTCTTGACTTTTTCTCCCTTTATCAGTATTCTGTTAATAATAAGAAGTATAATTTGCCTTTTGAAATGCAGGTAAAAAGGATGTTGAACCTATGGATACGATTTTACAATTCTTGACCGGCGTGCTGCGGTATGTGCTGCCGGTGCTGGCGCTGCTGATCCTGGCGGTGTGCGTGATCTCTCTGTTTCGCAACCGCCCCCGGGTGCACAAGATGGCCCAGCTGGTGGACCAAAATAACGGCTCCGTGATGGATATTACCCACTGGGAGACCTCTATCGGCAAAAGTAAGGCCAACGATGTGGTGCTGCCTTTGCCCAGTGTCAGCCGCTTTCACGCGGTGATCGCCAAGAAAAAGGACGGCTGGATGGTAACAGACACCTTCTCCAAGAACGGCGTGCAGGTGAATGGCGTGCCGGTGGACCAGCGGGCACCGCTGGCGGACGGGGATATTCTGATGATCGGCACCATTCCGCTGCAATTTCTGTGCAAGGAAGCCATCTCTACCGACGACCGCAGTCAAATGCGCACCGCCGCCCGGCAGAGCCGGGGACAAACGGTGGCCTATGGCGTATTGGTGGACGCAGAGACCCACCGCCCGGTATATATCAAAAAGCAGGATGTGCTTATCGGTCGAGGCGAGGACGCGGATATTCAGCTGCTCAGCCCCACGGTCAGTGCCCACCACGCACGGCTGCGCCGCACCTCCAAGGGATGGGCGGTGTATGACCTGGACAGCCACAACGGCACCAAGCTCAACGGTCGGTTTATTACGCAGCCCCAGCTGATTTTTGACGAAGATATGCTCACCTTTGGGGACAAGGTGTTTCTGTTTTACGAAAAATAAGAAAGGAGCAGCCCTATGCCAAAGAAGAAAACGGCAGCCACCAAGCAAAAGAAGCTGCCCCGTATTAAACCCATTAACAACTTTGCCCTTTTAATGGTGCTTAGCGTGTTTCAGCTGCTCAGCGGCACGGCGGCCGCCGGCGGCACCGGCACCTTTGAAGTCAAGGTGCTGCTGTGCACGCTGGCGCTGATCGTGCTGGAGTGGCTGTATGTGAGCGTGTTTTACTTTGCCATGCACCGGCGGAATTTTGAGTTGGAATTCATTGCCTTTTTCCTATCCGGGGTGGGCATTGCCGTCATCGGCAGTATTAAGCCGGACGACGCCTTTAAGCAGCTGCTGATGCTGATCGCCGGGGTCATCGGCTTTATTGTGCTGGTGTACCTGATGGGTGATGTGGACCTGTGTATGCGCCTACGCCTGCCGGTGGCGGTGGCAGCTATTTTGCTGCTGATCGTCAACATTGCCATTGCCAAGGTGACTCACGGCGCCCGCAACTGGATTACCATATTCGGTGTGACTTTCCAGCCCTCGGAATTTGTAAAGGTTGCCTTTATCTTTGTAGGCGCTGCCACGCTGGAAAAAATTCAGACCTCTAAGAACCTGTATGCCTTTATTGCCTTTTCCCTGGTGTGTGTGGGGGCGCTGATTGTCATTAAGGACTTTGGTACGGCGCTGATCTTTTTTGTGACCTTTCTCATTATCGCCTTTATGAACTCCGGCGATATTAAGACCATTTTTCTGGCCTTGGCCTCTGCGGCTATGGGCGGGTTTATCGTGATTAAGTACAAATCCTATGTGACCGCCCGTTTCTCCGTGTACCGCCATGTGTGGGAGCATTATAATGACAGCGGGTATCAGCAGACCCGGGTACTGGTGGGTCTGGCCTCCGGTGGACTGCTGGGGCTGGGCATCGGCGCCGGCACCACTCGCGGTGTGTGGGCGCGGACCACAGACCTGATCTTTGGCGTGATCTGCGAGGAATGGGGCTTTCTTTTTGGGCTGCTGCTGGTGCTGTCCTTTGTGGCTATCGCCGTGTCTGCGCTGGTAAACAGCATTGCCGCCCGCTCCACTTTCTACTCCATCGCCGCCGTGGCGGCAGCGGGTCTGCTGCTGTTCCAAACGGCGCTGAATATCTTTGGCATTACCGATGTGCTGCCGCTTACCGGTGTGACCCTGCCCTTTGTGAGCCAGGGCGGTTCTTCCATGATCTCCTGCTGGGCAGTGCTGGCCTTTATTAAGGCCTCCGATGTGCGGACATACAACTATCTGGGAGGTGTGCGCAAGAAATGAAGATGATTACCAAGCGAGGCATTTTCCTGTGGATCCTGGCAGTTGCCTTTCTCTTTGGGCTGGGCTTTATGACTTACAGCCTGGTGGAGAACGGCGACACCTGGGTGATGAAAACCTACAATACCCATATTTACAAAAACGGCGAACTGATCGGCGCCGGCACCATCAAGTCTGCAGACGGCGCGGTGTTGGCAGAGACCAAGGACGGCAAGCGGGTGTATGCCGAGGACGCCACGGTGCGCAAGGCCACCCTGCACACGGTGGGCGACACCAAGGGCTTTATCTCCTCCGGTATTCAGTCCGTGTACAAGGCCGATTTAACCGGCTACAACCTGCTGTTCGGCGTGTATTCCATTGAGCGCTACGGCAAGGGCAACAACATGCGGCTGACCATAGACAGCCGGGTGTGCGCCAAGGCGTACAGTCTGCTCAGCGACTACAAGGCGGGAACCGTGGGCGTGGTCAATTACAAAACCGGCGACATTGTGTGCGCCGTGTCCACCCCCTCTTATGACATGGAGGACGAGCCGTCGGACCTGAACACCAATTCTGCCTATGAGGGCGTGTATATCAACCGGTTGATGACCGGGCTTTATACCCCCGGTTCCACTTTTAAGCTGGTGACCGCCGCCTGTGCCATTGAGAATATTCCGGACTTGATGGATCGCACCTGGGAATGTACCGGCCAGTACGATCCGGGCAAGGGCGAGCCCATCCGCTGCAACGGCGTGCACGGCCGCCTGACCTTTAAGCAGGCCCTGGCCAAGAGCTGCAACGCCACTTTTGCGCAGATCGCCATTGAGCTGGGGCCGGAGAAGCTGGCAAGCACCGTAGAGACCTTGGGGCTGACCAGCCGAGTGACCGTCAGCAACAAGCTGAATTCCGAGCAGGGGCGCTTTTTCCTGGAAAAGAGCGACCCGGACGATTATGTGGGCTGGACGGGCATCGGTCAGGGCGACACGCTGCTGCCCCCCATTGCCATGCTGCGCTATATGGCGGCCATTGCCAACGACGGCAAGGCGGTGTCCTTTAACGAGGTGAATTCTCTGGCCTCCCAGGCGGGCAAGGCGCTGAATTTGAATATTACCAAGAACGAGACCCAGCTGCTGAGCACGGAGACTGCCGCCCAGCTGAAAAAGCTGATGCGCAATAATGTAAAAGCCCAGTACGGCGAGTATAATTACAAGGGCTTGCACCTGTGCGCCAAAAGCGGTACGGCTGAGGTGGACAAGGACACGGACCACAACACCGCTTGGTTTGTGGGCTTTATGGATGACGCAGACCACCCTTACGCCTTTGTGGTAGTGGTGGAGCACGGCGGCTCCGGCTCCCAGACCGCCGGCCCCATTGCCGGCTCCGTGCTGCGTACCTTGGTGGACAAGGAGAGTAAGTAACCGTGGCGTACCAGTGGACAAAAACAGACGCTGCCGCCCCGGAGCGGGTGCTGCTGATCGGTCTGGACTGCGGCGATTATGACGCAGAGGCCTCTATGGCGGAGCTGGAGCGGCTGACGGATACCGCCGGTGGCCTGGTAGTGGGTCACACGGTGCAAAAGCGCCCGGCGCCGGAGGGCGCTACCTACATCGGCAGCGGGCTGGTGGAAAGCCTGGCGGAATTTTGCCGGCAGAACGAAGTGGATTTAACGGTGGCAGACGGCAGTCTGACCCCGGTGCAGGCCCGTAATTTGGAGCGGGCATTGGGCACGGCTGTCATCGACCGTACCGCATTGATTTTGGATATTTTTGCCGCCCGGGCACGGAGCAGCGAGGGCAAGCTGCAAGTGGAGCTGGCCCAGTTGCAATACCGGCTGCCCCGGTTGGGCGGGCAGGGCAATTCTTTGTCTCGATTGGGCGGCGGTATCGGCACCCGCGGCCCCGGCGAAAGCAAGTTGGAAAGCGATCGGCGCCATATTCGCCGCCGGATTACTGCCTTGCAGCGGGAGTTAAAGACCGTGCAGGAGCGGCGGGAGCGGATGCATCTGCGCCGCCAAAAAAACCGGGCGCTGACGGTAGCGCTGGTGGGCTATACCAATGCGGGTAAGTCCACTTTGATGAATGCGTTAACGGACGCGGGCGTGCTGGTAGCAGACCAACTGTTTGCCACTTTGGACCCCACCGCCCGGCGGCTGGTGCTGCCCTCCGGCCGTCAAGTGATGCTGGTGGATACGGTGGGACTGGTGCAGCGGTTGCCTCATGAGTTGGTGGATGCCTTTCGCTCCACTTTGGCAGAGGCAGCCTGGGCAGATGTAATTCTGGATGTGTGCGACGCTTCCGACCCGGCCTGCAACAGCCAAATGCAGGTGACTGCCCAGGTGCTGGACAGCCTGGGCTGCGGGGGCAAGCCTCTGCTCCATGTGCTGAACAAATGCGACCGGGTGCCGGAGGAAGAGCGCTTTCCGCTGCTGGGCACCAGCGTGCGAATCAGCGCCCGCACCGGCGAAGGACTGCCACAGCTGCTGGCAGAGATTGACCGGTTGCTGCCCGGGCAGTGGGCGAGAGCGGCACTTTGTATTCCTTTTGATCGGGGCGATCTGACGGATCGGCTCCACCGGGAGGGTAAGGTGCTGGCAAAGGATTACACTCCGGCAGGTACCCGCCTGCAAGTGCTGGCCGACCCGGCGCTGCTGGAAGAACTGCGCCCCTATTTTATTTAACAGAACAGTCCTAATTTGCCCTGCCGCCGCATACTTTGTTATGAGGTGGTAGAGTATGAAAGTGATGACGGTAAAGCTGAACCCTAAGACGGTGTTCGGCCTGATTTTAGTAGCCGCCGGGGTGCTGGTGGTGCTGCTCACCTTCCTGGCCAATCATGTCAAGACCGGAGACGCGGCACCCTCTGCGGCAGAGCCTGCGGGACTGACCTGTGCGGATGTGCAGGCAGGCGCCCGGCTGCTGACCGATATGGGTTGGCAAGTAGGCGACAGCAACCAAAAGACCATTACCGTGCCGCGCAACTGGGACGCGGTCTATACCGAGTACAACGCCCTGCAACAGCAGCAGGGCTACGACCTGACCCCCTATAAGGGCAAGCAGGTACAGCTATATACATATGAGATCACCAACTATACCGGCTACGACCAAGGCATCGTGGCGGATCTGTTGGTCAGTAACGGCAGAGTGATCGGTGCAGATCTGTGCAACACCTCTGCCAAGGACGGCTTTATGCTGGGATTGGAAAAACGCAAATGAGCGAACGGATCGAAAAAATACTGGCCCGAGAGTTGAACGAGCCCCGCAGCCGGGTCAAAACGCTGCTGCAAAAGGGACAGGTGACTGTGGACGGCGTAGTGGCTCGCGCCGGGCAGCAGGCAGACCCGGATACCCAAGAGATTTGCCTGGCAGGCGAACCCATTGCCTGCCGGGCTTTTGTGTATTTGATGCTCAACAAACCCACAGGGGTGCTTTCTGCCACGGACGGCAAGGGAGAGCTGACGGTACTGGATTTGGTGCCTTCGGCACTGAGGCGCAAAGGGCTGTTCCCCGCCGGGCGGCTGGATAAGGACACCACCGGCTTTGTGTTGCTGACAGACGACGGCGCCTTTGCCCACCGCATTCTCAGCCCCCGCAGCCATATTCCAAAGACCTATATCGCCACCCTGGACAAACCGGTGCCCCCTACGGCTGCCGCGGCCTTTGCCGGGGGGATGGAGATGGACGGCAAGGTACTGCAGCCGGCGCAGCTGACGATTTTATCTGCCCATCCGCCCCGGGCGCAGGTGGTGCTGCGGCAGGGTATTTATCATCAGGTCAAGCGAATGTTTGCCCGGGTGGGCTGCACCGTTACTGCCCTGCACCGCACCGGCATGGGCGCGTTGGAACTGGATCCAACGCTGGCACCGGGGGACTGTCGGGCATTAACCCCGGCGGAGGTGGCGCTGTTGGCAAAAGACACCGTACAATAGGTGTTAAGAACTGCGCGGCAACAACATATTGTGGTTTTGGTATGAAAAAGTCGGCCGTTTATGCAAGTCGCACAAAAAATAATAAAAATTTTTGTCGAAAGGTTGCAATTTGATTAAAGGCATTGTATAATATGACCAATAAAGGGTGATTGAATTTGTGCAATTTTATCCCTTTTATTTGATAAAGAATTGACAAAGGGGTTGGATCCTGATGCCCAACAGACTGTTTCAAGGCATTATAAACCAAATGCGTGAGGTGCTGGACCGTACCATCGGTGTGGTGGACGAGAGCGGTACCGTGATCGCTTGCAGTGAGCTGGGCCAGATCGGCGAGGCACGCAAGGGCATTATCTCTGCCGGCGTGTTCAGCGGGGCACAAATCTGTGTGGATAACTGCACATACAAGGCCTTTGGCAACTCCGTGCACCCGGATTATGCGGTATTTGTGGACGGTACGGACGATATGAGCAAGCATTATGCGGACATTATCGCCGTGTCGCTGGACCAAATCAAGCAGAATAACGACGAGAAATTCGATCGTTCCAATTTTGTAAAGAACGTGATCCTGGACAATATCCTGCCCGGCGATATTTATATCAAATCCCGTGAGTTGCATTTCAATAATGACGCTTCTCGCGTGGTCTTTCTCATTCGGGTGACGCAGGATACGGATGTGTCCGTCTATGATGTGATTCAAAACTTTTTCCCGGACAAGACCAAGGACCTGGTTATTGACATTAACGAGAAGGACATTGCCTTGGTGAAGGAAGTGCGCCCCAATGTGGACAGCAAGGATTTGGAAAAGCTGGCTCGCTCTATTTGCGACACCCTTTCCACCGAGTTCTACTGCAACGCCGTTGTGGGTATCGGCACGCGGGTTACCGGCATTAAGGACCTGGCCCATTCCTTTAAGGAGGCCCAGGTTGCGCTGGAAGTGGGCAAGGTGTTTGACACGGAGAAGTCCATTATCAGCTACGAGAATTTGGGCATTGCCCGGCTGATTTACCAGCTGCCCACCACACTGTGTGAGATTTTCCTGTGCGAGGTGTTTAAGAAGAACTCCATCGATTCTCTCGACCAGGAGACACTCTTTACCATTCAAAAGTTCTTTGAGAACAACCTGAATGTGTCTGAGACTTCCAGAAAGCTGTTTGTCCACCGAAATACATTGGTGTACCGGCTGGAGAAAATCAAAAAGCTCACCGGTTTGGATCTGCGGGAGTTTGACGACGCCATTGTGTTCAAAGTGGCGCTGATGGTCAATAAGTATCTGGATTCCAGCCCCATAAAATATTAACGGCATTTGCGGCACCTTTTGGTGCCGCTTTTTTTGTTTGGACAAAAGCGGGCCGATATAGGCGGAGCGGATCGGTGCGTTTCGCCCAAATTTTAACAATTCTGTCACATCTTTTACAAAATAATAACAAGTAAGGGGTTGATTTATCCCTTGATTTGCTATATATTATAATTAATTATATAGTGCCGTAGTGTTACCCTTAGCCTTCGGCACCAAGTTAAAAGAGGTAAAAATTGTGATTGAATTCAGAAATGTATCAAAGGTGTACGACTCTACGGACACCCACGCCCTCAATCATGTGAATATTAAGATTGAGGACGGCGAGTTCGTGTTTGTGGTTGGCTCCTCCGGCGCCGGCAAGTCCACCTTTTTGAAGCTCATTATGCACGAGGAAAAGCCCACGGAGGGCGAGGTGATCTTTAACGAGTATTCCTCCGCCACTTTGAAGAAGCGGCAGGTGCCCTATTATCGCCGCACCATGGGTATTGTGTTCCAGGACTTCCGCCTGATCCCCAAGATGACGGTGTATGACAATGTGGCCTTTGCCATGCGGGTGATCGGCGCTAAGGAGAAGGACATTCGCAAGCGGGTGCCCTATATCCTTCAACTGGTGGGGCTGAGCCAAAAGGCGCGCTCCATGCCCAATGAGTTGTCCGGCGGCGAGCAGCAGCGTGTGTCCCTGGCGCGCGCGTTGGTGAACAATCCCAAGGTCATCATTGCGGACGAGCCTACCGGCAACGTGGACCCGGAGATGAGCCACGAGATCGTGGAGCTGCTCACCAAGATTAACAACGCCGGCACCACCGTGATCATGGTGACCCATGAGCACGATCTGGTGCGCTCTTTCCAGCGGCGGGTAATCGTGATCAAGAACGGCGAAGTGGTCTCCGACACCCCGGATCCCACCCACGCCCGGTTTGAGAGCAGCGAGCCTCGCAAAGAAACGGATATGTTCTTTTACGAAGAGGGCACTTCCATTGACCTGTCCAAGACGGCAGACGCCCGGACGGATGAGGATGTGTTTGACAACTTAGAGTCCCTGGCGGACGAGACCCCGGCGCAGGCAGCGGCCACCCCGGAGGATGAGAACGGAGGTGCGGCAGAATGACCGGCGCAAGTTTAAGATATTTAATTAAAGAGGGCTTTCGCAACACCTGGACCAATCGGATGATGTCCATTGCGTCCATTTGCGTATTGATGAGCTGTTTGGTGCTCATCGGCTCTGCATCTATGATTTTTTTGAATATGGACTCCCTGCTCTCCCGCATTGAGGAGGAGAACGTGATCATGGTCTATATTAAGGATGACGCAAACCAGGCCGCCATTGACACCATGGGTCAGGAAATTAAGGCCCTGGGCAATGTGAAGGAGCTGGAGTATGTGCCCAAGGAAAAGGCGTGGGCACAGCAGCTGGAAACCATGGAGGACGCCCAGGCCAAGTTCTTTACCCAGATCAGCTCGGATATTCCGCTGCCCAACGCCTATAAGGTGACGGTGGCCGATCTTGGCCAGTTTGATCAAACGGTCAAAGGGCTAAAGGGGCTGCAAAATGTAGACACCATTCGAGAGAACAAGGACCTGGCGCAAAAGCTGGTGTCCATTCGGCAGGGCATTACGGTGATCTCCATTGTGATCATCGGCGTGCTGTTTGCCATCTCTCTGTTCATTATCTCCAACACCATTAAGTTGACGGTGTATTCCCGCCGGTTGGAGATTAGCATTATGAAGAGCGTGGGTGCCACCAACAGCTTTGTGCGCCTGCCCTTCGTGGTAGAGGGTATGATCCTTGGTATCGTGTCCGGCGCTGTGTCGCTGGGGCTGGTGTGGGGTCTGTACGAGCTGGCGGTGCGCCAGTTCGGCGACCTGCTGAGAAGCCTGTCCCTGTCTGCGCTGCCCTTTGCCCCCTATGCGCTGCAAATGCTGGGCATCTTTGTTGCCATCGGTATTATTAGCGGTGTGGGCGGCTCCATGATCACCATGCGCAAGTACCTGAATAAGGAAGGTAGTGAGATTAGTGCAGTCTAAATCCAAAATTTGGTTGCGGCGGCTGTTTTGCCTGCTTTGCAGCCTTGTGTTGGTGCTGACCGCCGGGGTAAGCTCCGCCTTTGTGGCAGAGGCTAAGTCCCGCTCGGAGCTGGAGAGCGAAAAAAGCAAAATTCAGTCCCGAATCAACAGCACCCAAAGCAAGCTGAACAGCTTGTCCAAACAAAAGAAAGATACGCAGGAATATATCAATACCCTGCAGGAAAAAATAAGCCTGTTGCAGGACAAGATCTCCAATTTGGAGAGCGATAAGTCCGCCCTGCAATCGGAGATTGACGCCACCCAGGCGAAGATTGAAAAAACCGCCGCGGATATTGAGGAGACCCAGCGTCAAATTGACCAAAAGCAAAAGGAATTTGACGCTACATACGCCGAGTATTGTCAGCGGCTGCGGGCTATGTATATCAGCGGCAGTGCCTCCACTTTGGAAGTGCTGCTCACCTGCTCTGACCTGTCCAGTCTTTTGACTCGGTCGGAGATGATCAAGTCCGTCTCTCAGCAGGACAGCGCCACCTTGGACAGCCTGATGAAGAAGATGGAGGAGATCGAGGCGCAAAAGCAGAAGCTGGAGGAAAAACGCAACCAGCTGAACGCGGACAAAAAGAGCCTGGAGACGGACAAAGCTGCCCTCCAGAAGAATATTAACGATATTTCTTCCACCAAGGCGGATCTGGACAGCGAGGCCGCAGAGTGCAATGCCCAAATGCGCAAGCTCTCCAAGCAGACCTCCGAGTATCAGGAAGCCATTGAGACGGATCAAAAGCAGTTGCAGCAGGTGCAAGATGATATCAGCGCCGCCATTGCCGCCGCCGGTTCTCACGGCTCCGGCAGCATCAGCGGTTCTCACGGCTCCGGCAACGGTCGGTTGCGCTATCCTACGGACAGCCGCTCCATTTCTGCCGGGTATCCCAACTACTCCAGCGGTCGTTACCACGGGGGTATTGACTTCCCGGTATCCACCGGCTCCAATGTGTACGCAGCCGCCAGCGGCAAGGTGATTTTGGTTAGGTACCTGAATTACAGCTACGGTCGGTATTTGGTCATCGACCACGGGGACGGCCTGTCCACCCTGTATGCCCATAACAGCCAAATTTTGGTGAGCGTGGGCGAGAAGGTCAGCGCCGGTCAGGTGGTGGCCAAGAGCGGCTCCACCGGCAACTCCACCGGCCCGCACTGCCACTTTGAAGTGCGCGTCAACGACTCTCGAGTGAACCCGCTGAATTATCTGTAAACAAAAACGGCGACGGCGTGCCCCGCCGTACCATACAACAAGAATAGACCACAAAGGAAGTGAAGCCAGTGAAGCGGCAAAGACATGGAAAACAAGTTTTGGCTGTTTTGCTGGCTTTCTGTCTGTTTTTACCTGCCGTGTTCTCCACCCCGGCGGCTGTGCCGGCAGCGGACACCGGGCTCAACAGCCAAATGACGCCGGAGGAGCAGCAATCCTACCTGGAAATGAAGCTGCGCCAAACGGAAAAAACCTTGGAGACCCTGGGTAAGCAAAGCAAGGACACCCAGGCGTACCTGGATGCCCTGGATCAGAAGATCGGCTACCTGCGCAGCCAGTTAAAGCTGACGGAGCAAAAGGTGGACACGGCGGAGAACCGCATTACCGTGCTGCAAAAGCAGCAGAAGAAAAATCGGCAGGATCAGGCGGCGCTGCAGCAGCAGATTACAGACACCAAGCAGCAGATCACTGTGCTGGACGCCCAGTTTCAGCAGAACTATCAGCGCTACTGCCAGCGGCTGCGGGCCATGTATATCAGCGGCGAGACCAATGTGCTGGCGTTCCTGCTGGGCAGCACGGACATCGGCCAGCTGCTCACCCGCTACGAGATGGTGGCAAGGGTTGCCAAGCAGGACACGGCGCTGCTCCGGTCCGTACAGACGGAGGGCACCCGGCTGGAACAGGCCAAAACGGATTTGACCGCCCGGCAAAAAGACCTGCAAACCAAAAAGACGGCATTGGCCGCCAGCCAAACGGAGCTGGAACAGACGGTGACCACCTTGCAGGCGGATCAGAAAGATCTGACCACCCGGCGGCAGGTGCTTACCGACCAGCAGACAGAGGCCAACCGGCTGCTCAAGCAGTTGACGGATAAGACCAAGGCCTATACCGAGTACCGGGATGTGACCCAAAACGATCTGGATGAGATCGACCGCCAAATTGAAGAAGCGGCAAAGAAATATACAACCACCACAACCACAACAACGACCACCACAAAGAAGCATACCACCACAAAGCACGGCGAGAGCGCAGGCACGACGGCTTCCACCACAAAGAAGCACACCACCACGGAGAGCAAGCGGCTGCGCCTAACCTATCCGGTGCCCAGCCAAACCCGCATTACCACGGCGTTCCATGGCTACGCCGGACACTCCGGCTGCGATTTTGCATGCGCCAGCGGCTCCCGCGTCGTGGCGGCAGAGAGCGGCACGGTAATCGTGTCTGCCGATCTGACGAACAGCGACGGCAGCTACCGCAGCTACGGGCGCTACATTGTGATCGCCCATGACAAGACGGACAGCGTCGGCAATTCGGTGTATACCCTGTACGCCCACAACAGTCGGCGGGTGGTATCTGCCGGCACACATGTGCACCGTGGCCAGCTGATTGCTTACAGCGGCTCCACCGGTAACTCCACCGGCCCGCACTGCCACTTTGAAGTGCGCACCCCCACCGCGTCGTATAACGACTGCGTGGACCCGGAAATTTATTTGCCCTAATGCGTCAAGGAGATGGAACAGAATATGAAAAAATATAGTCAAAAGCTCCTGGCGTTGGTGCTGGCGTGCGCCCTGTTGTGCGCCCTGCCCGGGGGCAGCGCCTGGGGTGCGGAGACCGCGGAGAGTACCACGGCGGCGGAGACTACCACGGACAAGGCGGCGGAGAACGCCAAAAAGGATCAGGCCAAAAAGAGCCTGGAGCAGCAGCAAAAAGAGCTGCAAAAAAGCATAGAAGAAAGCGAAAAGAAGCTGGCGGAGCTGGGCAAAAGCTCCAAGGTGACCCAGGATTATGTGGACACTTTAGATCAAAAAATCGGCGCCATGAACGACCGACTGACGGTGCTGCAAGCCCAGGTGGACGAGAGCCAAAAGGCCATTGACATGCTAAAGCCCCAGATTGCTGCTAATAAAAAGCAGCTGGACGCCCTGCAAAAGGAAGTGGACGCCAGCCAAAAGGAACTGAACAAGCTTAACGACCGGTTTGAGGCCACCTATCAGGCCTATTGCTACCGGCTGCGGGTGATGTACATAAGCGGTGAGTACAGCATTATCACCGCACTGCTGGGGTGCAAGGATATTTCCGGCTTTCTTACCCGGTACGAGATGATCAAGGCCGTGTCCAAGAGCGACACGGAGCTGCTGCAAGAGGTCAATGGCAAGATGGAGGAGATCTGTTCCAAGCAAAACGGCCTGAACCAGCAAAAAGCGCAGTACCAAAAGGTCAAAAAAGACCTGGACGAAAAAAACAAAACCTTAAAAGCCAAGCAGGCCGCCATTGAGCGGGACCAGGAGGGCATTGCCGCCAGCAAGGTGACCCTGGCCCAGGACCGGGCGGAGAGCGACGCACTCTTGGCGCAGCTGACAGCGAAGAACCAAATGTACACCGAGTACCGTAACGAGGACGAAAAGCTGCAGCAGCAGGTGGAAAGCGAGATCGACGCCCTGATCAGCGGCTTGAAGAGCGCAGACGAGGTGACCACCCTGTCCAATAAGGACAAGGAGCACACCACCTCTAAGAACAACACCGCCGGGGGCAAGGCCCAAGGGGTTTACAGCCACTCGGACGCGGCGCTGAATATGACTTATCCGGTGCCCGGGCACTATACTGTCAGCGCCGGGTTCCCCAATTACTCCAGCGGCAAGTACCACGGTGGACTGGACTTCCCTTGCGGCGTAGGCTCCAAGGTGGTGGCCGCCCAGTCCGGGGTGGTGATTACCGTCAAGCGGCTGGATTACAGCTACGGCTACTATGTGATGATCGACCATGGCAGCGGCCTGTCTACTCTCTACGCCCACAATTCCCAACTGCTGGTGCGGGTGGGACAGGCGGTGGAGACTGGCGACATCGTATCTCTGTCCGGCAGCACCGGCCGGTCCACCGGCCCCCACCTCCACTTCGAGGTGCGCGTCAACGGCCAGAGGACAGATCCAAGATATTATCTGCCAACTACATAACGAGGAGTGAGAAAATGAACCCAATCCAGAATACGGCTTGCCTTATTGCCGCCTATGAAACGGCGGCGGGGCTGCCGGACAACGAACGGATCACCCGGACAGATGGTACATGGAGGCCGGGGGTGACGGAGCAGCAGGCGGCGTCACTTTACCG
>ERZ773243.2578-NODE-2578-length-14844-cov-9.032592_pt1 | contig 14844 bp, 18 predicted proteins | sample MGYA00580520_ERZ773243 | MGnify/ENA primary metagenome ERZ773243 (study PRJEB29015, sample SAMEA2737747) | human gut metagenome | biome: human gut; feature: human-associated habitat; material: faeces | place: China | collected 2012 ... | reverse complement strand
ATTCATAGATCACGCCGCGGTCTTTGTTCCGCGTATCCTTTACCTTGACCGTCGTGCCATCAAAGATATAGGCATCGGCCTTGGCGAAATCTGTTCGGAAGCCCTTGCCGCCGTTATCGGTCGAAAATCGACTGTTGGGCTGATCTTTGACTTTGGAATAGAAGCATACTGTCTGCACCGTGGTCACGACACGGGTCAGCCCCACCAAATCAGGGTGATTTTTCTGGATGAGCGTCTTAAACTCTACGCCAGGTTGGATGAAGCGTTTCAATCCAGCAAGGTTTTTGATTGCGACAGGCTTTCGCTGCTTATCCGATCTCTCCATGTTCATATCCCTCCCAGCGTCATATTGGGGCCGGATTGCGGCTCGTAATCTTCCTGCTGGCGAGGATTTTCCTCGCCATAGAGGTCGAAGACAATATCGTCTACGGCTTTGCGGATGGCAGGATCATCGGTCAGTACCTCGTACCGGAAACCTGTGGTCGGGCGGTACGGAAGTTCCTCCCCCACACATTTCAGGAAGGCTTCGGTATCGGTAAAGTCCTGTGCATCGCCATTGGCATAAGTGATGCGGCCTACCAGCGGCTTTTCCTGTGCCATGTTCTGACGCTGGACATCCAAATCATAGGCCGTCAGATACCCGTTATAGTCACCAGGGGACGGATTGCAGCGCAGGCAGTAGCGGTAATGCTCCGTCTCCACGATGTAGCCGTAGTTCTGCACATAGCCACCATCAATTTTGCCTCCGTGCTCGTAGCAGAAGCGCTCCATGGCAAAACGACTTTTCAGGACACCCTCTCGCATCATATCAACGATTTCCTGTAATTCCGTTTTGAACACGGAGCTGTTTAACTCCTCCGGCCCCCTCGGCCACCAGGTATGCCAGAACTCATTTCCGCTGCGACCGAAATCCATGCGGATATGGCCGATGGTACCCCGCCGCTTATCTTCTTCGGGGTGCGGGGTATAAAATAGGCCCGCCTCATCAGGGCGGGCCGGACGGATATGAAATTGCTCTTTTTCTGCGGAATACAGGATTTGATGCATCTCGCAGAACTCACGGAGTGTCATGTCGCCTTCATCAAGAAAGCCGAACTCATCTCGTGCATTCAGCCGCCCGGATGCTGGAAACTCCAGTTTCTCCGGCATCAGCACCGAGCCTGCGTAATTGACCACCACGCTTCTCTCGATGTAGCATAATTCGCCGGGATCATCGTCCGAACCACGGAAGTCATAGCAGTACCAGCCGTCCGGCACAGTTGAACGGTCAATTCGGGCGTTGGTAAACAGTGCAAACTTGTCGAACAGCTCAAAGTGCTGGTATTTTTCTGTTCTTGCGTTAACGCTCAAAAGGTCATTCCTCCCATCTGCGGTGTGTACGCTTCATCCTGCCAGTTATTTCGACAGCCTTTGAAGCGGTTGACCAACTCTGTGGCCGTAAGGGCTACAGTAGGTAGCTCTGTCGTTTCCGAGAAACTATCCTCATCCAGCTCGAACCAACAGTGATCCGCCTCCGGATCATATCGGTCGAAGCGGCGTTCCGGCAGGCCCACTTGTCTGGGAATGAAATATTCGCCCATGTCGCAGCAATCCCTGATAGTATGGGCCTGTTCTGCAGTCAATGTACCGATAATGACGCATTCATTTGACATCTTGTAGTTATCGGCATCTCTGTACAGATATGAGATTTTGGTGTTCATAGGTATTCCTCCTTTCTCTCGGGTAACGGCAAACATACTACACATCTGCCGCAAAGTCTACTGGAACATTTGCTGTCCCTGTGTCTGTTCGGGAAAGGGTGGCTCTAAACGCCGCAGCCGACCAAACTCTGTTTCTATCACATGGTCATTTTCCATGCAATCAGCGCCATACTTTTCAAAGTCCATGTAGCCGTCCAGTTCGCAGATGGCCTCATCGTCCAGCTCCAGCGTTTCCTGCAAGCGCTGCTGGCCGTAGCCGTAGGTGTCTACGATGCGCTGGTAGTTATCCAGATCTTGCAGGAGCTCTAAAGCCCGATGCAGCGTTTCCGGCTGCTCGGCTTCCAGCACGGCGGCGTAGGTCAGAAGCATCCCGTCCTGCTGCCAGATACCTTCCAATGCCTCCGCAAAGTCGTTGTAATCCTCCACGGTGGGGCAATCCGTGTCGCAGATCAGTTCTCCGATATAAGGCACCTTGAAACGAATGTCTCGAAGCATCGCATCCGCGAAAACGTCGATATCAAGGTAAGCCTTCACGGCGTTGAGGTATTCCTCATCAGCGGGGAGGACGAGGGGGTAGTCCGGCTTTCCATCGATGTGCAATGTCATGCGTAGCATTTCATCCCGACTCTCGTCCCGCCAAGGCTCTGCCGGTGAGAGATAACTGTGGTCGATTGACATATCCGGCGTCAGCAGACTGCGTGCATTCGGGACAAAGGCGCTGTAGCGGGCGTAGTTATAGCCCTGCGGATCAACGAGAAAACCGTCCGTTCCCTCCGCAGCAAGGATAAGCAGACAGTGCCTATCACCATCATCGTGCCGGATGGCATTTTTGTTCTCTGCGATGAAATCATAATCCGCCAGCAGAGCACGGCTGAACTGCTGGAACCGCTGGGCGGGCAACTCAATAACCTTGTCCACAACACAGGCGTCACCCTCGTATTCAGACTGCTTTCGTCTCAGTTCCGCCTGAATGATCATGCCATGCCTCCCATCTCCATGTGGCTGCTCTGACTGCCATCCATGATTTCCGCCAGACTGGTATAGCCCTTGTAGGCGATATAGCCTCTGCCCGTGAACATTCCATCCTCCTCATTCATGCGCTGCAGGGCGTAGCCTTCATAATCGTAGAACTCATCCAGATTCTCATCGTAGTCGAAGTGACCGGACCGCTGGATCATGTACTTCCCATACTCTGCCGGGGAATGTGCGCCGGGAGCGAAATCGAACAGGTCGAGATTCTCCACGAGATTCTTGACCTGTTCCGCATTCTGAGGCTTCGCCAGCGCTACCACAGCGCCCAGCTTTTTAATGGCATCTGAGGAAAGTGCCTCCGTAGCCTGTGCCAGGGTATTAAGGTCTGCAAGGCTTTCCTGTTCCATATCCAGCAGCACATCCACTTCATTTGGTAGCTGCGTATCCTCCAACCGAAGCAAGACATCCGTAGGATCTGTAATGCCTGCACGTTGGAGAGCACGGTCGATTTCCTCCTGCACCATGGGAAGGTACAGCCATGTGATATGCTCGGTGTCCTCCAGCTCGACTTTAGAGGCCAGTGCAACGGCAATGGGCTTTGGCTCGTAAAAGTAGCAGGGAAAGCACCGGCCATCGTAGACCTGCTCCAACTTCATGCCGTTATCATAGACCACGCCGTAGGGTGTGATCGTGCCGCTGCCGCTTTCGATGAGCCGCCGTGCCGTTTCCTCACCGTCCAGAGCATCCAGTTGCTCCGTTTTGGCGCTGCCGCCGTGCAGATTCATGTAGTGATCCCGGCCAACAGCGGCAAGGTCAGAAAAGTCGCTGATGACCGTGGCCTGCTGGCAGCAGAAGGTCAGGTTGATGAGATCCTTCAGCTCGAAAAGCTCCAGCTTGTGGGCCATCGCCTGAAACTGCGCGGCCTCGCCGGTGTCGAAGCTGTCCAGCCGCTTGGCGAGGTAGTTCAGTTCCTCCACATTGACTGTGAGCATCTCCGTGCGTTTGAGGACAGTATAGAAGCTGTCGATCTCCTCCACCTTGCAGTCCGCCTTGACCGCGTCACCGATCTCCAACGCCTCCAACAGCTCCATGCAGTGTGCGTACTGGTCGCGGGGGATGGGGAACGGGATGGTCGCCACGCCGTATTCCGGGTGATGCGGATTGCCAAGCACCGCTTGTATCATCATGTTTCGTCAACTCCTTTTTCCAAATTCAAAACCGCATCTCCGTATTTGGCCATCAGTAGTGCGCCAGTGATCAGGTGGAACGCCTCATCTGTGACCAATTCCGGAGACGCAAGGTCTGCGAGAGTAATATTGCAGCAGCCGACCGCAATGGCCTTTGCCGCCTGGTAGACGCTGTATAGCTCTGGCTCGATTCCTCCGAGCCGGACGCTTTGAAAGTCAAAGCCGTCGTTCCCGCATTTCCAGACCATCCTGCGCCAAAGGCTCTCGTATGCCGTGAGCAGGAAGAGGGCCGCTTTGTTCCGGTCAGACAGACGCCAGCAGCGTTCCCGCCAATGTGTCCATCTTCGTCGGTGTGCATCGGACAGGAAGAATTGAGGGATTCTTTCTCTGAGTTGCTGATGCATCCGTTTTCGGAACTGCGGTCCCATAGAGGGTGCGAAGCACTCCCGCACGAACTCATTCAGCTCCAATACACCCGCTTCGATCCGTTCCTCCAGACAGGTGCATTCACACAGGCGGCACGGATGCTTGCGGTCATAGTTCTGGCAGTATTCGCACGCCACATCTTTGGGCGTGTAATGAAATGGGCTGCGGTATATTCCACCGCCTCTGGGTTTTTGACCGGGCTGAGACATCATCAACTGCTCCAACGCCTGCAGCGGCGTGTCTCGCATGAAATAGTACGGCATAAGCGAACTCCTCTCTGAAATGAAAAAAGGGCCGGAATCTTATTGCCAAGACTCCGGCCCGTTCCGTTTGATATTACATTGTCTGTTGCTGCGCGACTTGTTCCAAGGCTTCTTCCTGCTGCCGGATTCGCTCGTCCAAATCCGGCACACACTCCTCAATCTGCTGCTGAACACTGCGGATCATTTTTTCCTGCTCTCCCGTGAGTTCAAAGAAATCTCCGTCTACAGAGTCCGCACAGCAGCGATAAATCTCAGTCATCTGTTCTGGGGTGAAAAGCCGTTCCTTTTGAATCAGCCCGGAGCGGATAGCAAAGTCCTGTTTGGCTCCTGCATAGTTCTCCATGAAATAGTGCCCATGACATACTCCTGTGTGCCCATAGGCCCAATCCCATGTGACGAAGTGGACTCCGTGTTTGCTCTGAACTCCAGCCAGCACAGTGCCATTGAAATCCGCCAGCACCTTGTAGCCGTCCTCCAGACCGTCGGCTTTCAAAAAGGGCGCCATCTCCATCTGCCGCATATACTCCGCTGTGGTCCTGACGATCTCATACACCTTGTCCTTGGCGGCGATTCGCTCCGGCTCGTCAATATCCTCATTGCGGTAAGTAACACCGCCGCTTTCAGTTACTTCACAAAGCGGCGAACCGTCAAGCAGGACATGTAGCCCACCAGTATGAGTCCTGTCCGTCTGAAATCCTTCTCGGGCAAGGACGATCGCTGCTTCTCTGAGGTAACGGTTCTTTTCTTCCGCGCTGATGCTCATATAACTCCTCCCGTGTGCAAAAAAATAAGGGCAGAGCGATCATGCTCCGGCCCACAAAAAATTGACGCTGACACCAGCGCCCTTTTTGAAATGAAAAAGGGCGCCGCTTTCTCAGTCCGTCAGGACCAACAAAACGACGCCCAAATCTTTGTGATTCTTTTTTAAGAAAAATACCGCTGTCAGCCGGAAAAATCGCCGCTCAAAAAGGGCGCTGGCTGAATGTATCTGCCAGAAGGGAGAAAGTGCCCGGTTCGAATCGAGGCAGACACTCTGAAACAGCGATTTGCATCTATGGTTTGAAAGAAGAAATCCGGGCTCGAAAAAGCCCGGAAACGGTTGATGCGCCTGGCTTTTCGCCAGACGCATCTATACCGTTTCGTTAATATGGTACGCCCGACTGGATTCGAACCAGCGGCCTTTAGAGTCGGAGTCTAACGCTCTATCCAGCTGAGCTACGGGCGCATACTCACTTTCGACTCAAAGGATTATAACAGGTTTTTCCCGAATTGTAAAGGAAAATTTTAAAAAAAGATTGTTAAAAAAGTTGACAAGTATAGGCGTTTGTTGTACAATACCCATAGGCTATGTGGAGAGGACCCGGCGGAGGGGATAAACCGCCGGTTGTTCTGGTAAGAAGAGGAAGATTCTATGAAAAAGCAAAAAATTTCTGACGCAGTCATCCACCGGCTGCCCCGGTATTACCGGTATCTGGATGACCTGTACAACAAGGGCGTGGTGCGCATCTCGTCCAGCTCCCTGGGGGACAAGATGGACATCACCGCCTCCCAGATCCGCCAGGATCTCAGCTGCTTCGGCGAGTTCGGCCAACAGGGGTATGGCTACAACGTGGCGGAGCTGCGGGCCGAGATCGGCCACATTCTGGGCATCGACAACGGCCACCGGCTTATCATCATCGGCGTGGGCCATCTGGGCCATGCGCTGCTGCAGAACTTCGATTTCGAAAAGGTGGGCTTCCAGGTGGACTCCGCCTTCGACGTGTCCCCCGCGTTGGTGGACACCCAGATCCGGGGCGTCACCATCCGCCCCATGGACCAGCTGGCGGAGTATGTGGCCCGCTACCAGCCCAACGTGGCGGTGCTGACGGTGCCCCAGAACGTGGCCCAGCCCTTGGCGGACCAGCTTATCGACCTGGGCATCCGGGGCTTCTGGAACTTCACCAACGTGGAGCTGTCCACGGAGGTTCCCGGCGTGTTTTTTGAGGACGTCCACTTTGTGGACACCCTGCTGACCCTGAGTTACCGCATTTCCCGCGGCTGACCGCACCTTTCCCCGGCCCCGGCATACTATGGGAATGAGACCCCACCACGGGTCCACATTCTTCATAGGAGGCTATCATTTATGTGCAATCAGGGTTCTTCTTGCTGCTGGTGGATCATCATCGCCATCATCATCCTGTTCCTGCTGTGCGGCAACTGCGGCAGCTGGGGCTGCGGCTGCGGCAATAATAACAACAACAACGGCTGCGGCTGCGGCTGCTGACCCTTGGCCCCCGGCCGGGGGATAAAATCTGCACTTTCATCAGAGGCGGGGCCTGCAAGGCCCCGCCTCTGAAACTTTTTCTTGACAACGGGCTATTTTGCACTATAATAAGAAACACTTGTTGCGCAACGTTAGTTATTTAACAGGAAGGGGAGGGGATACGCCTATGCCGCCGAAAGTCCGATTCACCCGGGAGGAGATCATCCGGGCCGCCCTGGACATCACCCGGGAGTCCGGCCCCGAGGCCCTGACGGCCCGGAGTCTGGCCGCACGGCTGGACTGCTCCGCCAAGCCCATTTTCGGCCTGTTCCGGAGCATGGACGAGGTGCAGCAGGAGGTGCTGAAGGCCGGATACCAGTTCTATGGCGAGGCCATCGCCCGGGCCATGGAAAGCGGGGAGTATCCCCCCTACAAGGCCTCCGGCATGGCCTATATCGACTTTGCCCGCCGGGAAAAGCACCTGTTCCGCCTGCTGTTCATGCGGAACCGCAGCCAGGAGGAGGTCACCCGGCAGCTGGGGGACGACGCCGAGCCGCTGCTGGACCTGATCCAGCGGGCCGCCGGCATCAGCCGGGAGAGCGCCCGAATGTTCCACCTGGAGATGTGGATCTATGTCCACGGCATCGCCTCCATGGCGGCCACGTCCTTTCTGGACTGGGACACGGAGCTGATCAGCGCGTCGCTGACCGACGTATACATGGGCGTGTTGGCCCGATTCAAGGAAAAGGAGGCGCAGAAATGAACGCCATCGAAATACAGGGCCTGACCAAGCGCTACGGGCCCATCACCGCCGTGGACGGCCTGGACCTGACGGTCCGGCAGGGGGAGCTGTTCGCCCTGCTGGGGGTCAACGGCGCCGGAAAGACCACCACCATCAAAATGCTGTCCTGCCTGACCCGGCCCGACGGCGGTGACGCCCGCCTGCTGGGCCGCAGCGTGGTCACCGATACCGCCGCCGTCAAGAACTGCATCGGCGTGTCCCCTCAGGAGACCGCCGTGGCCCCCAACCTCACCGCCCGGGAGAATCTCCTGCTGATGTGCGGCGTTCACGGTCTGCCCCGGCAGGAGTCCCTGGCCCGGGTGGAGGAGCTGGCCCGGACTCTGGGTCTGGAGCCGGTGCTGGCCCGCCGGGCCGGGAAGCTGTCCGGCGGCTGGCAGCGCCGCCTGAGCATCGCCATGGCCCTGGTTGCCCGGCCTGAAATTCTGTTTCTGGATGAGCCCACCCTGGGGCTGGACGTGCTGGCCCGGGCGGAGCTGTGGGACGTGATCCGGGCGCTGAAGGGGCGGATCACCGTGATCCTCACCACCCACTATATGGAGGAGGCCGAGGCCCTGTCCGACCGGGTGGGGGTCATGAAGGACGGCCGTCTTCTGGCCCTGGGCACTCCGGAGGAGCTGAAGGCCCAAACCGGCTGCGAAAAATTCGAGGAGGCGTTCATCGCCATTGTAAAGGGGGCGGGGAAATGAAGCTGCAGGCACTTTGCCGCCGCACCACATGGGAGATCGTGCGGGACCCGCTGAACCTGGCCTTCGGCCTGGGCTTCCCCCTGGTGCTGCTGCTTCTGCTCAGCGCCATCCAGGCCAATGTCCCGGTGGACCTGTTCGCCATCGACCGGCTGACTCCGGGCATCTCCGTGTTCGGCCTGGCCTTCATTGCCCTGTTTTCCGCCACCTTAGTGGCCCGGGACCGGGAGAGCGCCCTGCTGCAGCGGCTGTATACCGCGCCCCTGACCGCCGGGGACTTCATCTTCGGCTATGTGCTGCCTCTGGTGCCTATGGCGGCGGTGCAGGCGGCCGTCTGCTACCTGGCGGCGGTCCCCCTGGGGCTGACGGTGTCGGTGCGGATGCTCTGGGCGGTGCTGCTGGACCTGCCTGCGGCGCTGCTGTTCATCGGCCTGGGCCTGCTGTGCGGCAGCGTGATGAACGTCAAGCAGGTGGGCAGCATCTGCGGGGCGCTGCTGACCAACCTGACGGCCTGGCTGTCGGGTACCTGGTTCGACCTGGAGCTGGTGGGCGGGGCCTTCCAGCGCATCGCCTATGCGCTGCCCTTTGTCCACGCCGTGGAGCTGAACCGGGCGGCTCTGTCCGGCGATTGGGCCAGCGTCATGCCCCACCTGTGGTGGGTGCTGGCCTACGCCGCCGCGGCCCTGGCCGCCGCCGTGCTGCTGTTCCTGCGGCAGATGAAGCGGCAATAATATGGATAGAAAAAACCGGTGCCGGGCGTGATGCCCGGCACCGGTTTTGCAGCAATTTTAATGCAATAGGGATCTCAGCACTTCTCCGTGATGATGCCGAAGCGGTCCCGGATGGCGTGACGGGGACACACGTCGCCGCAGGCGCCGCAGCTCAGGCACCGCTCATAGTCGATGACCGCCCGGAACTCCACCACATGGATGGCGTCGGCGGGACACTTCTTCACGCACAGGCCGCAGCCGATGCAGCTGACATCGCACACGGTCCGGGCCCCGGTTTTGGTGGCCGGGTCGAAGCCCTTGTCCCGGTTGGAGCACAGCACCGCTATGCGGTCCTCTGTCCGCCGCAGGTCGATGAGCCCCCGGGGACACTTCCGGGCGCAGGCCCCGCAGCCGATGCACTTCTCCTCGTCCACCTCGGCGCAGCCCAGATCATTGATCTGCACAGCGCCGAACCGGCAGGCCTCCACGCAGGCCCCGCAGGCCACGCAGCCATAGGCGCAGAGCAGGCCGCCGTTTTCATCCCGCTTGGCCCGGCAGCCGCCGCTGCAATGGACCGTCGCCGTCTTGGCCGGGAATTACCGCTTGATTGCCATGGTTTTTCTCCCTCATTTTTGTTGATTTCTCCCATCAGTATACCACAAATCACGCCCCTTGCCAAGAGAGAACCGGCAATTCCCGCGCCTACACTGCCGCCGCCGAAAAAAATCTGCGCCGGGGGGTTGACAGGGGAGGGGAAACTGCATATAATAAGCATCAGATTAGAAAACAAACTTTTGCTTAGGAGGTGAGCCCGTGACCCAGCGAGAGCGCCAGCTGCTGGAGTGGATCCGCGAAAACCCCATGATCTCCCAGCAGGAGCTGGCGGACAAGGCCGGTATCACCCGCTCCAGCGTGGCGGTACACATATCCAATCTCATAAAAAAGGGCTGCATCACCGGCAAGGGCTACATCGTCCGCACCGACCCGTATGTGGCGGTGGTGGGCGGCGTGAACATGGACATCGGCGCGGTATCCGCCGGGGCCCTGGTGGCCCGGGACTCCAATCCCGGCCATGTGACCACCTCCCTGGGCGGCGTGGGCCGGAACATTGCCCACAACCTGTGTCTGCTGGGCCAGCAGACCGCCATGGTGACGGTGATGGGCGACGACGACTTCGGCCGACGGGTCCAGGAAAACGCCAGGGACATCGGCCTGGACCTGAGCGCCGGGGCGGTGCTGCCGGACTGCCGCACCGGCACCTATCTGTATATCTGCGGGCCCGACGGGGACATGGCCCTGGCCGTCAACGACATGGCCATCTATGACCGCATGACCCCGGATTTCCTGCGGCAGCGGCTGGACTTCATCAACGGGGCGGACCTGGTGGTGCTGGAGACCAACCTGCCGGAGGAGTCCATCCGGTGGCTGTGCGACAACTGCAAGGCCCCCATTCTGGCGGACCCCGTGTCCACCATCAAGGCCGAAAAGCTCCGGCCGGTGCTGGGGAAGTTGGCCGCCCTGAAGCCCAACCGCCTGGAGGCGGAGCTTCTGTCCGGCATGTCCATCCGCACCCGGGAGGATGCGGCCCAGGCGGCCCGGAAGCTGCTGGACACCGGCCTGGGGACGGTGTTCATCTCCCTGGGAGCGGAGGGCATCTATGCCGCCGACCGGTCCGGGGACACCGCATGGGTCCCCTGCGCCCGGTGCACCGTGGCCAATGCCACCGGCGGCGGCGATGCCGTGGCGGCGGCTCTGGCCGCCCGGATGGTCCGGGGCGACTCCCTGGCCGAAACCGCCCGCTGGGCCGTGGGCGCAGGCGCTCTGGCCTGCGAGGCTGAAACCACCATCAACCCGGCCATGAGCTGGGATAACATTGAAACAATTCTCAACAGGAGGTAAATGACTTATGAATCGTTATCTGGATGTAGCGCCCGAGGTGCAGCAGGCTGTGGCAGAGGGCCGTCCCGTGGTGGCTCTGGAGAGCACCATCATCTCCCACGGCATGCCCTATCCCCAGAATGTGGAGACCGCTCTGAACGTGGAGAAGATCATCCGCGAAAACGGCGCCGTGCCCGCCACCATCGCCATCATCGGCGGCCGCCTGAAGGCTGGTCTGACCCCCCAGGAGATTGACTATCTGGGCAAGAGCGGCCACGCCGTCACCAAGGCCAGCCGCCGGGATCTACCCATTCTGGTGGCAGAGGGACGCGACGGCGCCACCACCGTGACCACCACCATGATGATCGCCCACATGGCCGGTATCCGTATCTTTGCCACCGGCGGCATCGGCGGCGTTCACCGGGGCGCCGAGACCACCATGGACATCTCCGCCGACCTGGAGGAGCTGGCCCAGACGCCTGTGATGGTGGTCTGCGCCGGCGCCAAGTCCATTCTGGACCTGGGCCTGACCCTGGAGTACCTGGAGACCAAGGGTGTCCCCGTCATCGGCTACGGCACCAAGGAGCTGCCTGCCTTCTATACCCGCAAGTCCGGCTTCGCCGTGGACTATGAGATCGACACCCCCGAGGATCTGGCCAAGGCCTTCCATGTGGCCCGCCAGCTGGACATGAAGGGCGGCATGCTGGTCACCAACCCCATCCCCGAGGAGTATTCCATGGACCACAAGGTCATCGACGCCGCCATCGAGCAGGCTCTGGCCGACGCCAAGGCCCAGGGCATCCACGGCAAGGAGACCACCCCCTTCCTGCTGGCCCGGGTCAAGGACCTCACCGGCGGCAACAGCCTGGAAAGCAACATCCAGCTGGTGTATAACAACGCCCGCCTGGCTGCCAAGACCGCCTGCGCCCTCCAGACCCTGGAGCAGGCGTAACAAATGCCGCAGCTGCTGACCCGTCCGGCCTTCTGGCTGGCGGCGTACCTGGTGCTGATGAACCTGGTTGCCTTCTGGGTATACGGCGCAGATAAGCGCCGGGCCCGGCGGGGCAGGTGGCGCGTGCCGGAAAGGACGCTGTTTCTGCTGCCCCTGCTGGGCGGCAGCATCGGGGCCCTGGCCGGTATGCGGGTGTTTCACCACAAAACCCGGCACTGGTACTTCCGCTGGGGCATTCCCGCCATTTTCCTTCTCCAACTGGCTGCCTGCGGCGCCGTATGGTACCTGAGCAGGTGATTTACCCTCTCTTTTCTCCCGCAGGGCGCTGCGTCCTCCCATTCGCAGCGCCCTGCAAATTTTTCCCTATTGACAAAGCGTATCACTTCTGCTAATATTAGAAATTGCAGAGTGACCCCTACAAGTTCATACCTTATCAAGAGTGGTTGAGGGATCGGCCCGATGAAACCACGGCAACCTGCAAGGCAAGGTGCCAAATCCGACGTATGCTGAGTGCGGAAGTGATAGTCCCGCGCTCGTCCTTCGACAGATGAGGAGCAATTTTCCAGCACGATCCGTCGAAAGTCGGAGCGTGCATTTTTCATGCTCCGGGTCGGTAGGGGGGACTCTGACAACACAAATTTTTTTCACAAAGGAGCACGAAAAATCATGGCAAGAAGACTGTTTACCTCCGAATCCGTCACCGAGGGGCATCCCGACAAAATCTGCGACCAGATCAGCGACGCCGTTCTGGACGCCATCCTGGAGCAGGACCCCAACGGCCGCGTGGCCTGCGAGACCTGCGCCTCCACGGGCCTGATCCACATCATGGGCGAGATCACCACCAACTGCTATGTGGATATCCCCAAGCTCGCCCGCCAGGTGGTGCTGGACATCGGCTATGACCGGGCCAAGTACGGCTTCGACGGCCACACCTGCGCCGTCATCACCAACATCGACGAGCAGTCCGGCGATATCGCCCTGGGCGTGGACAAGAGCCTGGAGGCCAAGGAGGCCGCCGACAGCCAGCTGGACAACGGCGCCGGCGACCAGGGCATGATGTTCGGCTACGCTTGCGACGAGACTCCGGAGCTGATGCCCCTGGCCATCTCTCTGGCCCAGAAGATGGCCATGCGCCTGACCCAGGTCCGCAAGGAGGGGTTGGTAGACTATCTGCGCCCCGACGGCAAGACTCAGGTCACCGTGGAGTATGACGAGAACGGCAAGCCCGTCCGCGTGGACACCGTGGTGGTCTCCACCCAGCACGCCGCCGAGGCCACTCTGGACCAGATCCGCCGGGATATGATCGAGCTGGTCATCAAGCCCACCGTACCCGCGGAGCTGCTGGACGAGAATACCAAGTTCTATGTCAACCCCACCGGCCGCTTCGTCATCGGCGGCCCCCAGGCCGACAGCGGCCTCACCGGCCGCAAGATCATCGTGGATACCTACGGCGGCAGCGCCCCCCACGGCGGCGGCGCCTTCTCCGGCAAGGACCCCACCAAGGTGGACCGTTCCGCCGCCTATGCCGCCCGTTGGGTGGCCAAGAACGTGGTGGCCGCAGGGCTTGCCCACCGCTGCCAGGTGCAGCTGGCCTATGCCATCGGCGTGGCCCGTCCTGTCAGCGTCCTGGTGGAGACCTTCGGCACCGGCGTGGTGTCCGACGAGGCTCTGGAGCAGGCCGTGGAGCAGGTGTTTGACCTGCGGCCCACCGCCATCATCCGGGACCTGGACCTGCGCCGTCCCATCTATCGCCAGCTGGCGGCCTACGGCCACATGGGCCGGGAGGACCTGGGCGTCACCTGGGAGCGCACCGACCGGGTGGACCAGCTGAAGGCCGCCCTGAATCTCCGGTAAAAAAGTCGGAAATCCGGCGGAAAGCCCTTGACTTTCCCGGGAAAACCGGTATAATATATGAGTCTGCTTATGCGGACATATCCTTGCTCTCACAGGAAGTGAGGGCCATAAGTCCAAAAGGAGGTGCAAAAGTATGGCTAAGATTTCCGCCAACTACGAGGTCGTTTACATCATTGACCCGGCACAGAGTGAGGAGGCTATTGCCGCTACCGTGGCAAAGTTCCAGACCCTGGCCGAGCAGAACGGCTCCGACGTGGTCGTGGACGAGTGGGGCAAGCGCCGTCTTGCTTACGCCATCGACTACAAGACCGAAGGCTACTATGTGCTGATGAGCTTCACCAGCGGCCCGGAATTCCCCAAGGAACTGGATCGTATCCTGGGCATTACCGAGGGCATCATGCGTTCCATGATCGTCTGCAAGGGCGAGTAAGGGAGGCAGTTTTATGCTCAACAAGATTTTCATCATGGGTCGTCTGACCCGGGACCCTGAGCTGCGCCGCACCCAGAGCGGTACCGCCGTCACCAGCTTCTCCCTGGCCGTGGACCGGGACTTCAAGTCCCAGAGCGGCGAGAAGGAGACCGATTTCATCGACGTGGTGGCCTGGCGCAGCACAGCCGAGTTCGTGGCCAAGTACTTCACCAAGGGCCGCATGGCCGTGGTGGAGGGCCGGCTCCAGATCCGTGACTGGAAAGACCGCGAAGGCAACAACCGCAGAAGTGCGGAAGTGGTTGCCGACAACGTCTATTTCGGCGACTCCAAGCGGGACGGCGCTTCCGCCGGCGGCAGCTTCTCCGCTCCTCCGGCCTATGGCGCACCCACCGGCGGCTACACCGCTCCTGTGGGCGGCAGCTCCGAATTTGCCGAGATCGACGAGGAGGACGGCGACCTGCCGTTCTGATCACCCCCAGGTTACACCTAATTCTATAAAGGAGGAATTCTTCCATGGCTATGGAACGCGAAAATAGAGCCCCCCGGGGCGCCGGCCGCAAGCGCAAGAAGGTCTGCCAGTTCTGCGTGGACAAGTGCGAGCACATCGACTACAAGGATGCCGCCAAGCTGCGCCGCTTCATTTCCGAGCGGTCCAAGATTCTGCCCCGCAGAACCACCGGCACCTGCGCCATGCATCAGCGTCAGCTGACCGAGGCCATCAAGCGCGCCCGTCAGATCGCTCTGC
>ERZ773243.2565-NODE-2565-length-14926-cov-2.653352_pt1 | contig 14926 bp, 15 predicted proteins | sample MGYA00580520_ERZ773243 | MGnify/ENA primary metagenome ERZ773243 (study PRJEB29015, sample SAMEA2737747) | human gut metagenome | biome: human gut; feature: human-associated habitat; material: faeces | place: China | collected 2012 ... | reverse complement strand
GCAAGAGTGAAACATCAGTTTTGTCTGCTTACTATTTTATATTCGTCATACGGGTCAAAATACGGGCAGTATGAGCCAGGTCCGCTTATAAAGCGCATAAATTCATCCTCGTCCATATTGGCAGAGCAGATATATTCTTCGGAATATTCGTCATAGTCGTAATATGAGCATTGCTCGCAGCATGACGCTCTTTTTTGTTTATTCATTCCTATCGCCTTTCTCGTGATATTCCTCTTCGGTATTTACGTTCCAAATCGCGCTCTTGTCGTTTTTGCCGGAAAGTATATTATCCACAGCCAAAAGTGACGTCATCATGGAATGGTCCATATTGTTATAGCGGTGCTGACCGTTTCTGCCGACGCAGTAAAGATTATCAAGAGTATTGAGAAAATCTATAATCTCCGGCAAATCCTTATAGGAATCAAAATACGCGGGATATGCCTTTTTAACTCTCTCGCGGTGCGCGCTTAAAACCGCTCCGCAGTCGATAACACCGATTCTGACAAGCTCATCGGACGCGAGCGCTATACACTCTTCCTCTGGCATATTCCAAAAATCGTCGCCCTCGTCACAGAAGTATTCAAGCCCCAAAGATACGGTGTTTTCCGGCTCCTTCACCATATAGGGCGACCAATTGTTGAATATCTGTATTCTGCCGAGCTTCACGTTTTTATCCTGAACGTATATCCAGCAGTCCGGTACAATGTCGTTTACCGTCTTAATATCCGTCTTATTTTTAAGAAGCATACGGTCGACGAGAAGTCCGACTGTTACAAAATCACGGTACGGGAGATTCGCCGCCGCACTTTTCACCGTTTCGGGGATATCGATTCCGGATATTCCGCCTACCAAGTCCTTTACGGGCATAGACGAAAAGAATATATCACCCGTAAATTCCTTTTCGCCGTTTTCCGTATCGGCGATTACGCTCAAAACCCTGTTACCCGAAGCATTTATCCTTTTCACGGAGACATTCTTCAATATTTTACCGCCTCTTTCGGTAAATTCACCGGCTGCAGCCTCCCACAGTTCTCCGGGCCCTAGCTTCGGATATTTAAATTCCTCAATAAGCGATGTTTCATCGCTCTTACCCTTGTGCAAAACAGATGACAAAACCTCTTTTATCGAGAGCCCCTTTACACGCTGCGAGCCCCAATCCGCCGAAATGTCTCGCGGATGTCTGCCCCAAAGCTTTTCGGTATAGTCCTCAAAAAACATCGAATACAGCTTTTTGCCGAAACGGTTTATATAGAAATTCTCAAGAGAGGTTTCGGGCTTTTTGAACATCATCGCAAAAAGGTAGCTGAAGCCTGCCTCGAGCGTTCTTAAAAGCCCGAGATTTATAAGCGTTCCCATTTTCATCGTCACGGGATAATCGAAAAATTTATTAAGATAGTATATGCGCGACACCCTGCGGCGATAGAGCATTACCTTATCGGTCTTTTCGGGGTCGGCACCGCCTTTTACGAGATGCGCCTCGCGCTTCAGGAGCTTATCGTCCTTTGACGGAGCACCCTGAAGCGGCAAAACACTCTGCCACCACTCATTTACGCGCTGCTCTTTTGAAAAGAACCTGTGACCGCCTATATCCATACGGTTGCCGTCAAGATTCACCGTGCGCGAAATTCCGCCTATCGAGTCGCTCTCCTCGAGCACCGTTACATCATATTCGTTTTTGCCTCTGCGAAGAAGCTCGAGAGCCGCCGTTATGCCGGCAGGTCCGGCTCCTATAATTATAACTTTTTTCAAATGATTAAGACCTTTCCCGGAATTTAAGCTTCGGGCTTTCCGCTCCAAAACACATAGTCGGTTATAAGCATAGCTCTTACGGGTGACGCCTCTGCCGACTCTATTTTTAACGGCGGCGCAATCAAAAAGTATTCTCCGTTTGCAACATCCGATAAATCAAGTCCCTCAAGGACAGCTATATTTTGCCCGAGAAGCGCCTTATGAGTTTCATAGCTTTCGCTCTGCGGCGGCTCGACGTCAAGAGAGTCGGTACCGACAAGCTTATATCCGAAATATGCCATGGCGTCGGCGGCACTGCGATGTATAAACGCCCTGCCTCCCGATTTCAGAAGTATACGCTCCGCCCTGCGCGGAAAATACTCCTCAACCACGGAGCCGGTTATGATTCCCGGCGAAACCTCAAGCACTGTGCACGGCCCTATAAAGGCGTCGGGCTTTACCTTGTCGATTCCGTCGGCACCGTCGATAAAATGCAGCGGCGCGTCCATATGAGTACCGTTGTGAAGCCCCATATTGACGGCGTTGAGATTGTATCTGTCCCCGTTTTTCAGGGAAGCCAGACTAATAAGTTCAGGCACCGGATCGCCCTCGTAAACCTCTGCCGACAAAATATCGTTGGAAATATCTATTATTCTCATAACAGAGTCCTCCTGACTTATTAACCGTTGCCCGTTTTTTACATTATACCCCGTTTTGTCTGTAAATTCAATCCCACTGTTTCCGGTTAAAATCAAGGCGCCCCGGTTCAGTCGAGCGTTTGCCGGCCGAATCGGGGTGTGTTTAAGAATATTATTTGTAATTTTTCAAAAGCTCCTTATAGAATTTTACTGCTAAAGGAATTTTATCAACATTTATGTTCTCGTTTTCGCTGTGAACCGACGCATATTGCTGACCGTCAATGTCAATGGGAGCAAATCTGATTACCGAGTCGGAAAGTCCGGTAAATCTTCTCGCATCCGTTCCGGCAGGAAGAATAAACGGAACTGCCGCAGCGTAGTCAAATACGCTCTGCACGATTTTCCTGACATACTTATAGCCGTCGCTTTCAAGAGAAGTGGGCTTATAATACTCATTGTCGGAGTCTCTGACGACTATCTCCACATCGTATTTGGCGGCTATTTCCTTCAGCGCGTCCAAGTCCTTTGCCAAATCCTCATCGTTGATACAGCGAAGAAATGCCTCGCCCTTACAGCTCCCGTCCTCCTCGGTATAGAGCTTTCTGAACGTACACCCGGTTCCGAGCATTTCGCCCGAAATGAGCGCAGTATGGCAAAGTATATGCCTTTTCGGCAATAAATGCAATCAGATTTTCGAACACAACGGCAAATAATGTTTTTTACCGCCGAAAAGCGCAAAAAACGAGGCTCGACTATACGTCGAGTCTCAAAAATCACTCAAATGCAGTTTCAGTTTCAAATATTTACCGTCTGCTCAAAGCACATACGCACTCAACGTGTGCCTCGTCATCTCGGAAGTTATTCTGACCCAGAGAATCAGGCGTCATCGGCGTATACCCATCGGCTACACCGGGAATCTCTTCCCAGAAGAAGCGCACCGGGCACTTGAATGTTCGTTGGCAACCACGCGCTCTTTGCGCGGGTTCTTGTCTGGCAGGATGTGCACTTCGCTCACGGCTTAATGGATGAAGTCGAAGCGTGTCTGCTCGTCCGCACCTTCCAACAGCTCGGGGATGCGGTCAAGCTCTTCCAGAAGCCTGCGCTCTCCGTCCATGCGCTTCTCGGCGGTGGTCATCTTAGCTTGCGCTTCCTCCAGTGCGTCGCTTAATCCGGCATCGCGGTCATATAGGTCGTCCAGACGCCTTTGCAGGTCGTTGAACTTGCGCTCGTAACTCCTGTCGGCGGGGTCGAGCGAGTCAATCTGCGTCATGAGCATACGCATGTCGTGATTTTCGGCGTATCTTGTCAGCTCGAAGCGCTGAGCGTCTATCGACTCGCCCTTCTCGACTTGCAGCTTGGTCGAGACGCGGATGTACAGGACGCAAGAGAGTGGGCGGGCGGCATCTGACGTCTTAGGATTTTTTCGTGCCATAGGTTTACCCCCTCCCGTAATTTCTGCTTATAGGCTTTCACGTTAGTTCCACCTATATGATGAATTGCGTAAATACGCATTTGATTATAAAGCCCGCCGCCCAAAAGAGCGACGGGCTGGTTTACTTATCAGGCATCGCTGCGCTGTTGCGCAAACGTCAGGTACTGCTGATACTTGCGAAGCATCATGTTCTTGGCGTATTGCTCCATGTATTCGTAATCAGGCTCACCGGAATCAGTGACGGGAAGCATAATTCGTAGTCGTTTTGCTCGCGGATTCGAAATTGAAAGTCCATGTCCAAAGAATCCATGTAATCCCGATATGCATTTCGCAATAAACAACATAACAAATGCACTCATATCAATAAGCGGAACTAATGCTGTAACGTGACTATCGAGAGCCATGTTCGCGGGTTGGTAATATGCGAGACCGGCGCCTCCATCTCCGTCGTTATTCAACGTAATGCACTGCCCGGCAATAATTTTCTTGGGGTTATGCACAAACCCTTTTAGACCATTATTGTTTGCCTTGGCTGAAATCAGCGGGGTATCGCCATCTTCAAGCATGGCCATATTGTTCTCACGGCCCCTAACGAGTTCAAACATGCTCGAAATAAAAATTGGCTTCCACTCCTTCTCATCGAGAGCAGGAATCTCTGCAACTTCACCCAGTTCCGCAATGCGTGCTTCGACATAGGCGCGATATTTAACAAGCATCGCATTACGCTTCTGCTGTGCATACTCCGCCATATACGCATAATCAGGCTCGCCGGAATCAGTGACGGGAAGTTCAATCCCAACTTTCTTAGCTTTTCGCCAATGGCGAGCATACCCCATGTCAGGAATCCGCTTCTTCCAAGCGCATAAAACATAAAACAAAGCGTCAAAAGGTATACTATGTGGTCTAAGAACTTTCACATTATCAGCTGCGCAAAAGCTATGATTTGATATATCCATACTCTTTGTATGGTCACCAAATATTAACGCCGGAGTATCTTTAACAAAAAAATCGGCGACTTTATTCGTAAATCCCATTACGCCATTATTTGAAGTTTGAGAAGAAAAAACAGGTATTTGACCTGTGCCACTTAAATCTCGTTCTGACAATTTTATACTTTGTTTCTCAACAGAAAACAAACCTTTTTCGCCAACCACCTCAAAGATATCTCTTTTCTTCTCATCAAGACTCTGCATTATCGTCGCCCCCTTCGAACAGGTACCCACGGTCCTGCATGACCATCGAGAACTCGAACGTCAAATAATCGCCGATAGCCTTCTCGAAATCAGCATCTGTGGGAATCTCGTCGTTGAAGTAGTAGAACGAGTGCAGCCACTCATCCTCGGGTTTCACCGTGGACTCGACGCAGAACTTCGACGGCGCTTCGGCACGTCCATTCCAGACATCCAACAGGTGCTGCTTCTTGTCCTTTGCAGAATCACCCTCGATAAGACCGACATGTGCGCGCACCTCATACCCATCATCACGGAAGTCGATGAACTTGCACACCTTGTTGGCATCGTGCGGCTCGTGCGCCGTGAACACGGCGACGACCGGGTTCGTCCCCACGCCGTAGAACGTATCCGTGTTGCACGTGATGACGCCTTCCAGCGTGTGATGCTTCATGATGTTCTTCTTAAACGCTTGTTCAGCTTTTGATTTGCCAGTCATGGAAGACTGCGGAACAATAACTGCTGCACGTGCTCCGCCTGTCAGTGAATCCAGCAGATGCTCAATGAACGAAAGCTCATACTGCTCGGGGTCTGCTTTCGTGCCCTGCGAGTAGGGCGGATTCATCAGACCGACCGTTGCACCCTTCATTTGTACCTGAGCGGGATTCTTGCGCAGAAAATCGCAACATTCGAGATTGCTGTTGCCATCCTTACGCAAAATCATGTTCGCTGCGGCGACGGCGAACATGTTGCTCTGAAGCTCGTAGCCGTGGAGTTGCTTCTTCTTGATGTTTTTCTTCTGCGCGTCCGTATCCGCCAGCGTCAGCATCCTGTGCATGGCCGAAATCAGGAACCCCGCCGTGCCGCAGGTCGGGTCGAGCACCGTGTCGTCGGGCTGGATGTCCACCAGCTCGCACATCAGGTCGCAAATGTGGCGGGGCGTCAGGATGATACCCAGCGTCTGCCCGTCACCGCCCGAATAGCTCATGAACTCGCCGTAGAAGCGCCCGATGAAGTCCTCGCTGGTCTTCTGGTACTTGATGTTACGGAACACATGCTCGTACAGAAACTCTGTATAGAACTTGAGCGGCGTCTTGCCCAGTGTCTCATTTACCTCGTTCAGGCGGAAGCTGGTCTGCAAGATGGCAAACTCCGCCAGAAGTTTGTCCTTCTTCGCATCGGGACCAACATTGGAGCGCGTCAGACGTCCCTTCACGGCGTTCATCAGCTTGTCGCCGTCACGCATTCCAGGCGTCTGGTCGCCAGTCAGCGAGTTAATCGAAAAGCCGCCGAACTCAATCTCATCCAACGCAAGCAGAATACCGGCAACAACCAGCGGCTTGTCTTGGTCCTTCAGCGTGCCATACGTACGCAGATACTCGTGCAGCTCGGCCGCATCCTTCAGTATCTGCTCCGTGGTCTTCTCGATGTCGGTCGCCTCTTCCAGCACATAGCGGGTGTAATACTCGTTGATGTTTTGCTCGGAGAACGAAACAAACGATTCAATATCAGGCAACTGCTTGTAACCCTCGCGGTCATCCACCCACAGGGGCGTGATGACGTGGTGTTTCGCATCGCCGGAGACGCCGACGGCGAACACCTTCTTGAACGCCGTGTTCTGCGCAATATGCTTCGCATAGAAATACGCGCCGTTCACGGCATAATCGGTCACGGCCTTCACGCTCGTGTCGATGATGCCCGTATCGGTCAGCTTAATCTGCTTGTCTATGTCGGCCTTGTCCTCGATAACGAGGACAAAATCGCCGATAACTGCCGTGTACTCGGGATACCCTGCGTTGCCGGTTCCACGTTTCGAGGCGGTTTTCAGCGCTTCGTTGACTTCCTTTACGTTGCTGCCCTGCGCATCAAAATGAATCTTGCACTCATCAAGCTGCGCGGCAACCCATAAATCAGTCTTGACCTCTTTCTTCGCCATTTACTTCTCCACCTCCTCAAGATGCTCCTGAATCCACTCATGGATGATTGCGGCAATCGTCGTCTCGCGCTCCGCAGCCATCATCTTGAGCGTCTTCTTGTCGCTCACGGTGAGCGACAGCGAGAGCGTCGTGCGCTTCTCGTCCGCCGTCGTGTCGGCGACGACGGCCTTCTCTATCTTCTTCTGCTCGGCCTCGCGGTCGGCAGCGTATTTCTCGAATATGTTTGCCATGGCTCGCCCTCCTTTAATCATTTACACATTTACACAATTATACATCATCGAGACGATTAGGGCAATATCTATTTTGACGTATCCGCAGGTCAGAGCCTATTTCCGCTCATTTATGGGCAGAAATAGGCTCAAATAATCTTCTGCCCGCACCCCGAACGCATCGGCGGGGGAAGAGGACGTACGCCAAGAATTGCGGGGCCTGTTCCAGTTTGTTCCAGTTTATTCCAAAAAAGTTGGAACAAAACTTTTCCGTGTTTACCTGCGTCTTTGCGCGATTCGCTGAATCTTGTTCCAACTCCGATTTTGCGAATTGGAACAAATGAAACAAATGGACCATTTTCAGGAAAAAACCCTCATAAATGGGCATAAAATCGAATTTCAAAACTGGAACAAACCTTCTATACGTTAATACACTTTAATGAACAAGGCCCATGCCGCATCCCTTCTGTACGTCCGCCCACATCCAACCGCCGCCCTGCGGGCGGCCACCCTTGCATCGAGCGGATGCGAGATGCACATGGGCGCTCGAACATCCCTAGACCGTTTCAGAGACGTTTTAAGGTGCGAAAAAAGCCCGAGGAGTACAACGAGTACCCCAACGGGCTTAAAACGTCTTAAAACGCAAAATACGGCGTTCTATTTCTCCGTCTCGTCTTCTCCTATGAGTCCGAAGTGGCGGAACGCATCCAGAATCGCCTCACGCTTTTCAGGCGGGCACTTCGGTTGCTTCTTGTCGCCCGACCTGTCGGCCTGCGTTCCCAGTCCGCACTCGGCCTTCATCTGCGCAACGTACAAGGAGCTGACCTTCATGCCGTGCGTTTTCTGGACGTAATCGCGGATGTTCGCGTACGTCGGCTGGTCCTTCTCCTCGGACAGCCCCATGTCCTTCGGACTGATGGAAACCGGTATGAAAGACTTCGACGCAGATTTCCGAGATAGAACCGCAACCGTCTCCACATGATTTGTATGCGGAAACATATCGACGGGCTGCATTTTTTTGACCTTATAGCCGTTTCTGACAAGAAACATCAAATCTCTTGCAAGAGTTTCGGGGTTGCAGGACACATACACAACGGTTTTCGGGGCGAGCTTTACAACCGATTTCAAGAACTTTACCGTGCTTCCGCTGCGCGGAGGATCCATTATAACAACATCGTATTTCTCGTTTGAAGCGGCGGCGTCCGCCCAGAACTCGCCGGCGTCCGCATTGTAAAACTCCGTATTTTCGGCGGAATTAAGCTTTGCGTTTACGCGTGCGTCCTTTACGGCGTCGGGATTAAGCTCCACACCCACCACTTTTTTAGCCTTCGGCGAAGCGAAAATGCCTATCGTTCCGGTGCCGCAATATGCGTCAATAACGGTTTCCTTACCGGTAAGCCCGGCAAATTCAAGCGTCGTATTATACAGCACCTCGGTCTGTATGGGATTTATCTGATAAAAAGCCTTCGGGGATATTCTGAACGAAAAATCGCCGAGCTGCTCCGTTATATATCCGTCGCCGAAAAGCACCTCACTCCTGTTGCCGAGAACCATACTTGTTTTTTGATTGTTTACGTTTTGCACTACGGTGGTAATTTCGGGATGTATTTTCAAAAGTGTCGCAACAAAGTCCTTTTTCTTCGGGAAGTCCCTTGTTCCGGTGACGAGCACCACCATTATTTGGCCGCTTTTAAAGCCGCGCTTTACAAGCACATGGCGCAAAAACCCCCTGCCCGTATCCTCATTATAAGGGCGAAGCTTAAAGTTTTTCAAAAGCCGGCGAATCGTGCCTATTATCTCATCTGCTTTTTCGTCCTCAGTCATACAAACGGTGACGGGAACTATTTTGTGCGACGATGACTGATAGACTCCCGATATTATATTGCTGTGTCTGTCAAGAGCGAAAGCCGCCTGAACCTTGTTTCGATAGTGATAGGGGTTTTCCATACCTATGATCTCGCCGACGCGGCAGAATTTTCCGAGCAGCCTTATGCACTTTACCTGCTTGTATCGTAACTGCTGCTCATATGTTAAATTTTGGAGCTGGCATCCGCCGCATTTTTTGTAAAGAGGGCAATTGCCGCTTTTAACGCCGCTTTTATTGTTGCTGATTGACTTTTTCTTCTCGGGCATTTTAAAAGCTCCCTCACATTATATTATAAATAGTATTGTAGCATAATGCCGCATACTTTTCAACACTGTCCGGCAAGCGGAAAAGAATGCAATAAAGTCTTGACAAAGCCATACCGTTCTGTTAGAATATCATAGCCGCATATTAGGGGGCAGTATGTCCGCATACTACTAAGCGAAGTTTCCGCCTCCGATAGCGAGTCTATATTAAGGCAGGTAAAAAAATGTACGCAATAATCGAAACAGGCGGCAAGCAGTATAAAGTCGAAAAAGGCGACGTTATATTCATCGAAAAGCTTGCAGCAGACGAAAATGCCGATATTACTTTTGATAAAGTAATCGCAGTCGGCGGCGACGACGGTCTCAAAGTCGGTGCACCCTATGTTGACGGTGCTTCGGTAAGCGCTAAGGTGCTTAAAAACGGCAAGAGCAAAAAGGTCGTTGTTTTCACCTACAAGCCCAAAAAGAACGAGAAACGCAAGATGGGTCATCGTCAGCCGTACACCAAGGTTGAAATAGCCGACATCAAAGCGTAAGTAAAATGATAACCGCAAAATTCGTTTATTCGGGTGACATTATTACTGGTTTTTCCGTATCCGGTCATTCGGGCAGTGCCGAAATAGGCAAGGATATAATTTGCTCGGCGGTTTCGTCGGCTTCTTATATGACCGTCAATACGCTGACCGAAATAATGCTGTTAAATCCCGAAATAATCGAAAAGGACGGCTTTCTCGGAATTCGCCTCTCAAAAGACGAGGCTGCGGCGGCAAATGACCTTTTAAAAGGCTTTGAGTTGCATTTAAAAGAGCTTTCCGAGCTTTATCCGAATTACATCAAAATTGAAAGAGGTGCTGAATAATGCTTAAAATAAACATCCAGTTGTTCGCTCATAAAAAAGGTATGGGTTCCACAAAGAACGGCCGTGATTCTGAATCCAAGAGACTCGGCGTTAAGCGTGCGGACGGTCAGTTCGTTCTCGCAGGCAACATTCTTGTTAAACAGCGCGGAACTCACATCCATCCCGGTACAAACGTCGGCAAAGGCTCCGACGACACCCTTTTTGCTAAGGTTGACGGTACCGTTAAGTTTGAGAGACTCGGCAAAGACCGCAAAAAGGTCAGTGTTTACGAGGTTGAGCAGTAAGCTTAAACATTTACCGAAAAAGGCAGGTTTTTCCCTGCCTTTTTTTGTTTGATCAATATCCCGTAAAATCAGCAAGAAGACGCAATTCGCCAAGCCTTGATAACCTAAGCGCAATATGTGGGTATTGATTTTTTTAGGCTAAACAATTATACTAAAGTCTAACATTGATATTAAAAGGACTAATTATGAAGATGAATTTTACCGCTCCGTGCATATTCGGGCTTGAAAGCCTTGTTTCGGACGAGCTTAAAAAAATGGGGGCGGAAAACGTCGCCGCCGAAAACGGAAGAGTGTTCTTTTCGGGAGACGAATATTTGGCAGCGCGCGCAAATATCCGCTCAAGATTTCCCGAACGTATAATGATAGTCGTAGGCTCCTTTGAGGCGCATTCTTTTGAGGAGCTGTTTGAGGGCACAAAGGCACTCCCGTGGGAAAATTTCATAGGAGAATTTGACGAATTCCCCGTCAAGGGCCACAGCGTAAATTCCGACCTTTTCAGCATCAGCGACTGTCAGTCGATAATCAAGAAAGCAATCGTCGAAAGACTTAAAACAAAATATAACGTACAATGGTTTGAGGAAACAGGCGTAAAATTCCAGATAGATTTTTCGATAATGAAAAACAAGGTTCACCTGATGATAGACACTACCGGCATGGGCCTGCACAAGCGCGGCTATCGCCCGGTTGCAAACGAAGCACCTATCAAGGAGACTCTTGCGGCAGCAATGTGCGCTCTGTCGCATCTGCGCCCGTACCACACTCTCTACGACCCGATGTGCGGTTCCGGAACAATTCTTATAGAGGGCGCAATGCTTGTGCACAATATAGCTCCGGGGCTTAAACGTCATTTTGCCTCCGAGCGGTTCCCGTTTATCCCGTATGAAATTTGGGAGAGCGAGCGTGAAAAAGCAGAGAGTGAAATAATTACCGAAAGCGACTTTAAAGCATACGGCTTTGATATAAACAGGCAAACCCTTGAAACGGCAAAGGAGAATGCGATTCGCGCAGGAGTTGCCGACAAAATCGAGTTTGCACGCGCGGACATAAGAGATTTCGCGCCGAAATCCGAAAATGGCACGGTTATCACAAACCCGCCTTACGGTGAAAGAATGCTGTCGCAAAAGGAGGTAGACGATTTAATACGGTCAATGGGAAGGGTATTTCCGAGAAAGCACGGTTGGTCGTACAGCATAATAAGCCCGTCGGAGACTTTTGAAGAGTCATTCGGCAGAAAAGCGGATAAAAGGCGTAAGCTATATAACGGCATGATTAAATGTCAGTTGTATTTTTACTTTAAATAAAATCTGCATTTTACTTTTTTAAGTTGTATTATAATTGGAGAGTTATTATGAAGCATATTTTTATAATTAACCCTACTGCCGGTAAAGGGAAAGCCGCGAAAAAAATAATCCCGGTCATTAACAGCTACTGTAAAACACATAAGCTTGACGCTCAGCTTTACGTCACTAAATTCAGCGGAGACGGAATGAAGTATGTTGAGGAAATCGCAAAGCGAGGCGAACCGGTAAGGTTTTATTCCTGCGGAGGCGACGGCACGTTGTATGAGGTCGTAAACGGAGCATACAAGTACCCGAACGCCGAGGTCGCATCTCTGCCCTTAGGCTCGGGTAATGATTTTGCAAGACTTTTCGGAAAGAGAGAAGACCTCACAAACCTTGATTCGCAGGTAAACGGCAGCGTACATAAGCTTGACCTCATCAAATGCGGTGATAAGGTTGCAGTTAATCAGTGCTCAATGGGAATTGACGCTGAGGTCTGTGCAAAGCAGGCTTATTTCAAAAAAATACCGCTCATAACGGGCGAAGCCGCATATACCGCGTCGCTCCTCTACTGCCTCGGCAAGCGCCTTAACAGCGAATTTAAGGTAACCGTTGACGACGACAGGGTGATAGAGGGGACAATGCTGTTTGCGCTCTGCGGAAATTCGCGCTGGTACGGCGGAGGATATATGGGTGCACCGAAAGCCATTCCCGACGACGGCCTGCTCGACTTTATAATAGTCCGCAAAACCGTAGGCAGATTGAAGCTTGCGGGGCTCATAAACGCATATAAGCGCGGTGAGCACCTCGATTGGGACTTCACCACATTTTTGCGCGGTAAAAAAATGCATATAGAAAGCAAGGAGCTTGCCGCAGTAAACGTTGACGGAGAATGCGAGTACGTTAAAGAAAGCACGTTTGAAATAATGCCGTCCGCGTTGAATTTTGTAATTCCCGCAAATTCAACCTTCTACGAAAACACAGGTCGTCCGTCTCCCAAAAGAGACGAAAAAGAGCTTGCCGCTCTTTAACGCATTAAATTGTAAAATTTTTACTGCCGTTTTTGTAAAATATATCAGTTGAATTATATTATTTTTTGGGATATAATTTTTGTTATGTCTTTGAAGGGTGCTGACACTTCGCCACCCTTTTCTTTTTATTAAGGAGGTCTTTTATGAAAAGGTACATGAGAAAGTCCGAAATATGGACTTTCGGCATAGGTCTTTTCGGCGTCAGCCTTCTCACCGGCTGGATGCCCGATTACACCTATACGTTCTTCAATGATTTCGCATTTAAGGGAAGCGGTATAGACCCAGCCTCCATAACCAAAATGCTCGCCTATGTATTCGGCTTTGCCGGAATAGTCGGCGCGGTTTGCGAGCTTGTTATCGGCTATCTCGTTGACAGGACGAGAACCAAATGGGGCAAAATCCGTCCTTGGATAGGCTTCGGTGTTGTCCCGATGGCAATAGTTGCAATGCTCGTATTTATTGCTCCCAAAACCGGCAATTACAAGCTTGCGGTTGCCTGGATGTTTATAATATATTCTCTTTACACGGCGGCGGCGTGCGCCGTAGAAAGTCCCGCCGGGTGCTTCGGTGCGTGCTGTACACCGAACCCCGAGGAGCGCGGCGACGCAATCTCAATAGCAAGTATATTTAAAGCTATCGGTCAGTCCGGCGGTATGGCGGTTTTGCCTGCCGTGGGCTTTGCCATGAAAGCCATAATGGGTAAGCAGCAGTATAAAACTGCAGAGGGTCAGGGACTTGACCTTGTGATTTCAACGGCGGTCTGCGCGCTCGGCTGCGTTCTCTTTACGATGATATTCTTCCCCAACAACCGTGAGAGAGTTCCTTATACCGAGGAAAAAGTCAGCCTTAAAGAGAGCCTTAAATTCGTATTCACAAATAAAAACCTCCTTATGGTTTCGCTTACGAAATTCACAGGCTTCGGCAGAGGCGTATACAGCACCGTAAGCCTCTACATAGCAGTTTACCTGCTCGGCTCAAAGGACCTCAAAATAGCACTTTTGTTGCCTATGGGCATAGGCACGGCGGTAGGTATGCTTATAGTTAAAAAGCTCCTTAAAATGCTTGATACCAAAAAGGTTTACATAGTATGCTGCCTTTACGGCGCACTCTCGCTCACGGTACTGTTTTTGGTATCAAAGGCAATAGGCTTTGTTCCCAAGGAGCTCACAATACCGTTCCTTATCATTAACTTCTTTGTCGGACTTCAGCACGGCAACACCAATCTTACGCCCAACGTAATGATTGCCGACTGCGTTGACGAAATCGAATGGAAAACCGGCAAGCGTCAAGAGGGGCTTTGCTACGCAGGCTTCGGCTTCTTCTCAAAGGTTGCCGCCGCCCTCACAAAGTCTTTCGGTCCCGCGCTTGTTGTATGGGCGGGCTATGTTACCTCTACAAACGCAAATATAGCTTATGCCACTCAGTCACAGACAACCCTTAACAGATTCCTTATGATATACACGATAATACCGGCAATATTCGTTTTGGGGCAGATGATTCCGATATTCTTCTATGACCTCAACGGTAAAAAGCGTGATATGATAGCAAAAGAGCTTCAGGAACGCCGCGAAAAAGCCGCTGCGTTAAAAGCTGCGGGAGAGGAGGCATAAAAATGGCTGTTAAAGAAAAAAAGAAAAAGCCTCAGGTCGAATACGAAAAGCAGCCCGAGAGTCCCACAAAGAAATTTGACGTAACGTATGCAATAGTTTCGGTAATCGCAATAATCGTTTTATTCTCGGTTCTCGTCACCGCGTATTATAAAAACAATTACATAATGTTCTCACCCGAAAAGGTCGCCGAGCAGTATGTTGAAAACACCGCCGAAAACGACGGCTATGACGCTCTTAAATATACCGTGCTTATAAAGAATACCAAGTTCGGCAATTTCATCTCCGAGAACTATATGGACAAATACATCGACGAAAATGCCACGGCTCCCGCAATGACTGCCGTATCTGTTGTAAGCCCCAGTTTTTCTGCTGCTTCCTCTGTCAGATGTCCGATACATTCATAGCTTTCAAAAACTCTTGCCATACAGTCTTTTGAAATACCGCACATTTCTAACATTTCCTCAGACCAGCAGCGGTTTTTGACATCAAATAAAAGCATCCCGGATGCATCCGATACATCGGTTGCGTGTACACCGGAAAAACGGTATGCCAGATAATCCTTTGGCAGCATAATTTTATGAATCTTTGCAAAATTCTCCGGTTCCTTATTCTTCACCCA
>ERZ773243.2550-NODE-2550-length-15014-cov-4.718029_pt1 | contig 15014 bp, 8 predicted proteins | sample MGYA00580520_ERZ773243 | MGnify/ENA primary metagenome ERZ773243 (study PRJEB29015, sample SAMEA2737747) | human gut metagenome | biome: human gut; feature: human-associated habitat; material: faeces | place: China | collected 2012 ... | reverse complement strand
ATGGCTCCAAATGGGGAAATATGCATTGGGGACATTCAGTCAGCAAGGACCTGATGCATTGGGAACATCTGGCGCCTGCCATTGCCCGTGATACATTAGGGCATATCTTTTCCGGCAGTTCTATTGTCGATCAGGAGGATGTGGCGGGCTACGGAGCAGGTTCCATCCTCGCTTACTATACTTCTGCCAGCGATAAGAACGGACAGATTCAGTGTCTGGCTTATAGCAAAGACAACGGACGGACATTTACTAAATACGAAAAGAATCCTGTTCTGCGTCCTTCCGATGGTCTGAAAGATTTCCGTGACCCGAAAGTCTTCTGGTATGCACCGGAGAGTAAATGGGTGATGATTGTCTCTGCCGATAAGGAAATGCGTTTCTATGACTCCCATAATCTGAAGGACTGGAACTACCTGAGTAGCTTTGGCGAAGGATACGGTGTGCAACCCTGTCAGTTTGAATGTCCGGATATGGTGGAACTTCCTGTAGACGGCGATATCAACTATAAGAAATGGGCATTGATTGTCAATGTAAATCCGGGATGTTACTTCGGAGGGAGTGCTACTCAATATTTTATCGGTGACTTTGACGGTACAAAATTTATTTGTGACAATCAGCCGAATGTCACGAAATGGCTGGACTGGGGAAAAGATCACTATGCTACCGTCTGTTTCTCAAATACGGGAGACCGTGTGGTGGCAGTGCCTTGGATGAGCAACTGGCAGTATTGCAATATCGTTCCGACCCGGCAGTTCCGTAGTGCCAATGCACTGCCCCGTGAATTGGGACTCTATACACAGGACAATGATATTTATCTTTCCGCCGCACCGGTAGCGGAAACTAAGAACTTACGAAAAGAAAGCAAGGATGTTCCGTCCTTCACGGTAGACAAGGATTATCACATCGAATCTTTATTGACTGATAATGAAGGAGCTTATGAGCTTTCTCTGAACATCGAAGCTGGAAAGGCGGAAATTATGGGATTCAGTCTTTTCAATGACAAGGGAGAGAAGGTGGATATTTATTTTAATCTTCCGGAAAAGAAACTGGTGATGGACCGTACGAAAAGCGGCATCGTAGATTTCGGGAAAAACAGCTCTCCGCACGAGATCGAGGCGCACGACCGCCGGAAGACGACTTCTATCAATTATATAGATGATTTCGCATTGGCTACATGGGCACCTATCCAGAAGGAAAATGAATACAAACTGGATGTCTTTGTTGATAAGTGTTCGGTAGAAATATTTCTGGATGGTGGGAAGATAGCGATGACTAATCTGATTTTCCCTACAGAGCCATACAATCGTATGTGTTTTTACAGTAAGGGCGGTACATTCGCAGTCGATTCATTTAGTGTGTATAGATTAGGTTTATAAAAGGATGGATTTATTTTTCAATAGGTATTTATCAAGGATATAATCAATTGTTTATCACTTGTATAATCAGTATTTCATAGATTGGATTTATGAGTTAGTTTTTAAGTTAGGTTTTGTAGATTAGGTGTTTGGCAGCTGCCGTCCGTGAGGTCCGGCAGCTGTTCTGTGTTTCTTCAGTCTATTCGCAGAATAGGCTGTCATTACTTATTCATCGATCTCAATCGTATACCCTCCTCTGAAAGTTTCTTCCGGTTGCAGGTGTTGCATCCAGTCTTTGTCTTTGTATTCGCCTGTGTAATGTGCGCGGTCGCAGCGGCCGTACCACGGTTCAATGCAGACAAAAGGGGCATTCTTTGCAGGCGGAGACCATAGACCGACTACGGGAGCATGAAAGTGCAGGCTTAAATAAGCTTTCTTTTCCTTGGTATAAAGGGTTACTTTATGGATTTGCTCATTCTCTATTATCAAAGCATCTTTATCGAAAGTATGTGTATCCAATGGCAATAACCCGTCTGTAAGTTCCAGAGAATATTCAGTGGAAGGATCTGCACATCCTTTTTCTGAAATGAGGATATACTTCAATCCTTCTTCCTTGTCAAAACCGAAGAAACCACGATTCTGTGTATCTGCATTAAAATCCGGCCAATAGAATGCAGGATGCGCACCGATTTGAAAATACATTTCTTTTTCTCCGGTATTCTTAACTTCCCATATAACCTCGATCTGCTTACCCTGAATACGATAACCTATTTCCAGACAAAACGGGAAAGGAAATTTCCGTAATGTCTCTTCATTACTGACAAGGTGGTATCGTACTTCGTCTTCTTTTTCTGAAACAAGAGTAAATTCCATATCGCGGGCAAAGCCATGTTGACTCAATGTATAAGCGATACCTTCATTACGATACTGGTTTTCCCACACACTTCCTACAATCGGGAAAAGTACAGGAGAGTGGCGTTTCCAAAAAGCAGGGTCGGCTTGCCACAGATACTCTTTCCCATTGGCGAAGATACTGCAAAGTTCGGCTCCATGCGGAGATACCTGAATAGTAAGTTGTTCGTTGGAGATTGTTTTCATATCATTCAGTTTTCTGTTGGTTACTTTGAGTGATTATATGCTTGTTATATGAATAATATCCCTTTTTACAAGGACTTAAATTACTATACAAAGGTAGTATTTTCTATGATTGAGAGAGAATATAATCCCGACTTTCTTATGATGGAGAATTATTCTTATAAAACCCTATAAAATAGCGTTCTATGCAACATATCTTACAGCATTTGAAACATTTTTTTCAGTCGGTTGACTTAAATCAACCGTAATTTGCATCATCGAAAAGAGAAAATTCGTACTTTTAAATTAATAACATTAAACTAATGCCTGGTATCATGAAGAACAAAAAACTTCTTTGCAGCGTTTGTTTCCTGTTTGCTTTCATGTCGGCCCTGTGGGGGCAAAACATTACGGTAAAGGGAAACGTTACTTCTAAAACGGATGGGCAACCGATTATCGGTGCTTCTGTCGTTGAAACTACAGCTACAACCAACGGAACAATTACAGACTTCGATGGTAATTTCACTCTTTCAGTTCCGGTCAACTCTACTTTAAAGATTACGTATATTGGTTATAAACCGGTGACCGTAAAAGCGGCTGCTATCGTTAATGTACTACTGGAAGAAGATACCCAGATGGTAGATGAAGTTGTCGTAACAGGTTATACTACACAGCGTAAAGCCGACCTGACAGGTGCTGTTTCTGTAGTAAAAGTAGACGAAATCCAGAAGCAAGGTGAAAACAATCCGGTGAAAGCCCTTCAGGGACGTGTCCCCGGAATGAACATCACCGCCGATGGTAATCCGAGTGGATCGGCTACCGTACGTATCCGCGGTATCGGTACGCTGAACAATAACGACCCGCTTTATATAATCGACGGTGTTCCTACCAAAGCCGGTATGCACGAACTGAATGGTAATGATATTGAATCCATTCAGGTTTTGAAAGATGCCGCATCCGCTTCTATCTACGGTTCGCGTGCAGCGAACGGCGTGATCATCATTACTACCAAACAAGGAAAGAAAGGACAGATCAAAATCAATTTCGACGCTTCTGTTTCCGCCTCCATGTATCAGAGTAAAATGAACGTACTGAACACTGAGCAATACGGACGAGCTATGTGGCAAGCCTACGTGAACGACGGTGAAAATCCGAACGGTAATGCTTTGGGATATGCTTACAATTGGGGATATAATGCCGACGGCAATCCGGTATTATACGGAATGACTCTTTCCAAATACCTGGATTCAAAGAATACAATGCCTGTGGCGGACACAGACTGGTTTGACGAGATCACTCGTACTGGTGTTATTCAGCAATACAATCTTTCCGTCAGCAACGGTTCGGAGAAAGGTTCTTCTTTCTTTTCTCTGGGATATTACAAGAATCTGGGTGTTATCAAAGACACGGACTTCGACCGTTTCTCGGCTCGTATGAACAGCGATTATAAGTTGATTGATGATATCCTGACCATCGGTCAGCATTTTACATTAAATCGCACGTCGGAAGTGCAGGCTCCGGGTGGAATTATTGAAACCGCACTGGACATTCCTTCCGCTATTCCCGTATATGCTTCGGATGGTTCATGGGGCGGACCGGTAGGCGGATGGCCCGACCGTCGTAACCCTCGTGCCGTACTTGAATACAATAAAGACAACCGATACACTTACTGGCGTATGTTCGGTGATGCCTATGTCAATCTGACTCCTTTCAAGGGATTCAATCTACGTTCCACTTTCGGTCTGGACTATGCCAACAAGCAGGCACGTTACTTCACTTATCCTTATCAGGAAGGAACGCAGACAAATAATGGCAAGAGCGCAGTGGAAGCCAAGCAGGAACACTGGACGAAATGGATGTGGAACGCCATTGCTACCTACCAACTGGAAGTAGGCAAACATCGTGGAGATGTAATGATAGGTATGGAGTTGAACCGTGAAGACGACAGCCATTTCTCCGGATACAAAGAAGACTTCTCTATCCTTACCCCCGACTATATGTGGCCCGATGCAGGTAGTGGCACGGCACAAGCATACGGTGCCGGTGAGGGGTATTCACTCGTCTCTTTCTTTGGCAAAATGAACTATTCTTATGCCGATAGATATCTGCTTTCGTTAACTCTCCGTCGGGACGGTTCTTCCCGGTTCGGTAAAAACCACCGTTATGCCACTTTCCCTTCCGTATCTTTGGGATGGCGCATCACACAGGAGAACTTCATGAAAGAACTGACCTGGCTTGATGATCTGAAATTGCGTGCTTCGTGGGGACAGACCGGTAATCAGGAAATCTCCAACCTTGCCCGTTATACTATCTATGCACCTAACTATGGTACAACCGATTCTTTCGGCGGACAGAGCTACGGTACGGCATACGATATCACAGGTTCTAACGGTGGCGGTGTACTTCCTTCCGGTTTCAAACGCAACCAGATCGGTAACGACAATATCAAATGGGAAACAACGACACAGACCAATGTCGGTATCGACTTCAGCCTGTTCAAGCAATCACTGTACGGTTCACTGGAATACTACTACAAGAAAACAACAGATATCCTGACTGAAATGGCAGGAGTAGGAGTGCTGGGAGAAGGCGGCAGCCGTTGGATAAATTCGGGTGCAATGAAAAACCAGGGTTTTGAATTTAATCTGGGTTATCGTAACAAGACTGCCTTTGGACTGACTTACGACCTGAACGGAAACATATCCACTTATCGGAATGAAATTCTTGAATTGCCGGAAACGGTAGCTGCCAACGGCAAGTTTGGTGGTAATGGTGTGAAGAGTGTAGTCGGACATACTTACGGCGCACAAGTCGGTTACATTGCTGATGGCATTTTTAAGTCGCAGGATGAAGTAGACAACCATGCTACTCAAGAAGGCGCTGCTGTCGGCCGTATCCGTTACCGTGATATTGACCATAACGGTGTGATTGACGAAAGAGATCAGAACTGGATTTATGATCCTACTCCCTCTTTCAGCTACGGATTGAATATTTATCTGGAATATAAGAACTTCGATCTGACAATGTTTTGGCAAGGCGTTCAGGGAGTGGATATAATCAGTGACGTGAAGAAGAAAAGCGATTTTTGGAGTGCTTCCAATGTCGGTTTCCTGAATAAGGGAACCCGTTTGCTTAATGCCTGGTCACCTACGAACCCAAACTCTGATATTCCGGCATTGACCCGCAGTGATACGAACAATGAACAGCGTGTCTCTACTTACTTCGTAGAAAACGGTTCTTTCCTGAAACTGCGTAATATCCAGTTAGGATACACCGTTCCCGCTGTTATCTCCAAAAAAATGAGAATGGACCGCTTGCGTTTCTATTGCAGTGCACAGAATCTGCTGACCATCAAGAGCAAGAATTTTACCGGAGAAGATCCGGAGAACCCGAACTTTTCTTATCCGATCCCTGTGAATATCACGTTCGGACTTAACATCGGATTTTAACTTACTTCATCAATAAAACGAATGATCATGAAAAAGATAATATATATAGCAACAATCGGAATTACCTTGCTGACAACCAGTTGTGACGATTTTTTGGACCGTCAGGTTCCTCAGGGTATTGTGACCGGCGATCAGATCGCTTCTCCCGAATATGTAGATAATCTGGTGATTTCTGCCTACGCCATCTGGGCGACAGGTGATGATATCAACTCTTCCTTCTCTCTCTGGAATTATGATGTACGTTCCGACGATTGCTATAAAGGCGGTTCGGGAACAGAAGACGGCGGTGTGTTCAACGCACTGGAAATATCCAAAGGTATCAATACCACCGACTGGAATATCAATGATATATGGAAAAGACTGTATCAATGCATCACCCGTGCCAACACAGCTCTGCAATCACTCGACCAAATGGATGAAAAGACCTATCCGTTGAAGAACCAGCGCATTGCCGAAATGAGATTCCTGCGCGGACACGCTCACTTCATGTTGAAACAGCTGTTCAAGAAGATCGTTATTGTAAACGATGAAAACATGGAACCGGATGCTTACAATGAACTGTCGAATACCACTTATACCAATGACGAGCAATGGCAAAAGATAGCAGACGACTTCCAGTTTGCCTACGACAACCTGCCGGAAGTACAAATAGAAAAAGGACGCCCTGCACAGGCAGCCGCTGCTGCTTACCTTGCAAAGACTTACCTGTATAAAGCTTACCGCCAGGACGGAGCCGATAATGCCCTTACCGGAATCAACGAAGAAGACCTGAAACAGGTCGTGAAATACACCGATCCCCTGATCATGGCTAAAGGCGGTTACGGACTGGAAACGGACTATAGCATGAACTTCCTGCCGCAATATGAAAACGGTGCAGAGTCTGTATGGGCCATTCAGTATTCTATCAACGACGGTACTTACAACGGTAACCTGAATTGGGGAATGGGACTGACCACTCCGCAGATACTGGGCTGCTGCGACTTCCACAAGCCGAGCCAGAATCTGGTGAATGCTTTCAAAACCGATTCGCAGGGAAAGCCTTTGTTCAGTACCTACGACAATGAGAATTACGAAGTGGCTACAGACAATGTCGATCCCCGTCTGTTCCATACGGTGGGTATGCCGGGCTTTCCTTATAAGTACAACGAAGGTTACATCATCCAGAAGAATGATGACTGGAGCCGCAGCAAGGGACTTTATGGATATTATGTTTCTCTCAAAGAGAATGTAGATCCCGATTGTGACTGTCTGAAGAAAGGTTCTTATTGGGCCAGTTCTCTGAATCACATTGTGATCCGTTATGCAGATGTATTGCTGATGCGTGCCGAAGCACTGATTCAGTTGAACGACGGACGTATCACCGATGCCATCTCATTAATCAATGAGGTACGCAGCCGTGCTGCCGGAAGCACCATGCTGATCTTCAATTATAAAGAAGACTACGGAGTGAACTTCAAAGTGACTCCTTACGACCTGAAAGCTTACGCTCAGGACGAAGCCATGAAAATGCTGAAATGGGAACGCCGCGTAGAGTTCGGTATGGAAAGCTCACGTTTCTTTGACCTTGTAAGATGGGGAGAAGCCAAAGATGTCATCAATGCTTATTACGTGACGGAAGCATCCCGTTGCTCTATCTACAAGAATGCGGGCTTTACGGAAAATAAGAACGAATATCTTCCTGTTCCATTCGAACAGATCAGCGCAAGTAATGGAAATTATACACAGAATTTCGGTTGGTAACTAACCATCTTAAAACAAAGAATACAATGAAATCAATCATAAAACAACTTTATACTATCCTGTTGGTGACTGTGGCATGCCTTACAGTCACAGGATGTAGTGATGACTTCAAATCCGGCCTTCGTCTGGACGGAGATGTTTGGGTGAACTCTATCCGGCTGGATGAATACGCAGGAACTGTCGACTATCAGAATAAGGCAATCGTAGTAGGAGTGCCCTACGATTACGATATTACCCGCATGGTGGTCACAGAAATGAATCTTTCCGAAGGAGCCAAGGCTAGCATCGCTATCGGTGAGACAATCGACTTTTCTCTTCCCGTATCTTTGACGGTGAAGAATGGCGATGTACAAATGAGCTACACGATTACCGTGAAGAGAGATGAGGCGAAGATACTGACCTTCAAATTGAATGATACTTATGTAGGAAAGGTAGACCAGTTATCGAAAACCATTTCTGTAGTCGTTCCGCTGACAGTGGATATCACTCAGTTGAAAGGTACGTTTACCGTAACGGACGGAGCTACCGTGACTCCGGCATCCGGAAGTATTCAGGACTTTACGAACCCCGTTACTTACACGGCAACTTACCGTTCGGCAGTAACTCCTTATGTGGTAACGGTTACTCAGGGAAATGTGATTCCGACTGCCTTTGTCGGTACGGCTTCTTCCGTCAGCCTTCTGACGAGTCCCGAAGAGAAAGCCGCTGCCCAATGGATGATGGATAATGTATCGATGTCCGAATATATCTCATTCAAGGATGTAGTGGACGGAAAAGTGGATTTAGGTAAATATACCGCTATCTGGTGGCATTTCCACGCAGACAATGGTGACAATCCTCCTTTGCCGGATGACGCGAAAGCGGCAGCGGAGAAGTTTAAAGTCTACTATCAGAATGGTGGTAATCTGCTGCTGACCCGTTACGCTACTTTCTATATCGCCAATCTCGGCATCGCTAAAGACGAGCGTGTACCGAACAATAGCTGGGGAGGAAACGAAGACTCGCCCGAAATCACCTCTGCCCCATGGAGCTTCCTGATTACCGGCAGTGAATCACATCCGTTATTCCAGGATTTAAGATGGAAAGATGGCGACAAGTCGACAGTCTATACCTGTGATGCCGGCTATGCGATTACCAATAGCACAGCGCAGTGGCATATCGGGACAGACTGGGGAGGTTATGACGACCTGAACGCATGGCGTAACCTGACAGGAGGAATCGATCTGGCACATGGAGGCGACGGAGCGGTAGTCATTGCCGAATTTGAACCGCGTTCCAATAGCGGACGTACGCTCTGTATCGGTTCCGGCTGCTATGACTGGTACGGCAAGGGAGTAGACGCTTCTGCCGACTACTATCACTACAACGTAGAGCAAATGACTCTCAATGCAATCAACTACTTGTGTAAATAAAAAGAATAAGCAACAATGATGAAAAATATGATCTTACCTATAGCATTTACCGCACTGATAGCTTCGATGACTGCTTGCAGTGACGAGACTGACCCCATCTTGACTCAGAAAGACTGGGACGGTACAGCCACATACTTCCAATCGAGTGATGAGCATGGCTTCTCGATGTACTATAAGCCACAGGTCGGCTTTGTAGGTGACCCGATGCCATTCTATGATCCGGTTGCCAAGGACTTTAAAGTGATGTACCTGCAAGATTACCGTCCGAACCCCGAAGCTACATACCACCCCATTTTCGGGGTGGCTACCAAAGACGGTGCTACTTACGAATCTCTCGGCGAACTGATTTCCTGCGGAGGGCGTGACGAACAGGATGCTGCCATCGGCACAGGAGGAACGATCTATAACCCTGCCGACAAACTGTATTATACCTTCTACACCGGTAATAAGTTCAAGCCTTCTTCCGACCAGAATGCTCAGGTAGTGATGGTAGCTACTTCTCCCGACTTCAAGACATGGACCAAGAACCGAACCTTCTACCTGAAAGGAGATACATACGGCTATGACAAGAATGACTTCCGTGACCCGTTCCTGTTCCAGACCGAAGACGGTGTGTATCACATGCTGATCGCTACCCGCAAGAACGGAAAAGGGCATATCGCCGAATTTACCTCTGCCGATCTGAAAGAGTGGGAATCTGTCGGAACCTTTATGACCATGATGTGGGATCGTTTCTACGAATGTCCGGATGTCTTCAAGATGGGGGACTGGTGGTATCTGATCTATTCGGAACAGGCTTCCTTCATGCGTAAAGTACAATATTTCAAAGGCAGAACGCTGGAAGATTTGAAAGCAACTACCGCCAATGATGCCGGAATATGGCCGGACAATCGTGAAGGAATGCTGGACAGCCGCGCATTCTATGCCGGAAAGACCGCTTCCGACGGAACAAACCGCTACATCTGGGGCTGGTGTCCCACACGTGCCGGAAATGATAATGGAAATGTAGGTGATGTAGAACCCGAATGGGCAGGCAATCTGGTAGCACAACGTCTGATTCAACACGAAGACGGTACTTTAACCCTCGGAGTACCCGATGCAATCGACCGTAAATACACTTCCGCACAAGAAGTGAAAGTAATGGCAAAAGATGGTAACGTGATCGAAAGCGGTAAAACCTATACTTTGGGCGAAGGTGCCTCCGTCATCTTCAACCGTCTGAAAGTACATAACAAGATTTCTTTCACCGTAAAGACCGCTTCGAATACGGACCGTTTCGGAATCTCTTTTGTACGTGGAACGGATTCCGCTTCCTGGTATAGTATCCATGTCAATGCCGATGAAGGCAAAGCGAATTTTGAGAAAGACGGTGACGACGCCAAATACTTATTCGATAATAAATTCAATATTCCGGCAGATAATGAATATCGTGTGACGATTTACAGTGACCAGTCCGTCTGCGTGACTTATATCAACGACCAGTTATCTTTCACCAACCGCATCTACCAGATGCAGAAGAACCCGTGGTCACTTTGCTGTTATAAAGGTGAAATAACTGTATCAGACGTTCAGGTAAGCACTTATTGATGAAAATTATACCGGCATGTAACATCTTTTACAGCGTTTGAAACAAAAGTGATAGGCGCTAACCTTGGAAGCGCCTATCTTTGCACTGTAACAACTATCAAAAGTATAACAACCTTAATACCATAGAACATGAATGTATTTTTGCCTGTCAAACAACTTCAGACCTTTCTGATTTGTTTTATTCTCATGACTATTTCTGTTTCAACCCGAGCGGCGGATTCTCCTTTGCTGATTAAGAATCTGGGAGAAGGTCATTGCCTTGTACGTGTCAATACTTCCCAGAAGTACCTGCTTCTGCCCGTAGAGGATGCGTCTCCCGATGTACGTATCAGCATGATCGTTAATAATAAAGAGGTGAAAAACTTCGACGTGCGTCTCGCCATACATAAAGTAGATTACTTTGTTCCGGTAGACCTTTCCGACTTTTCCGGCAAAACGGTCTCTTTCAAGTTCAAGATGAACTCCAACGATCCGATCCGTGTCAATCTTTCGCCGGATAATACCGCTTGCTGCAAGGAAATGAAACTCTCCGACACCTTCGATACGACCAACCGTGAAAAGTTTCGTCCGACCTATCACTTCTCTCCCCTTTACGGATGGATGAACGACCCGAACGGAATGGTCTATAAAGACGGTGAATACCATCTTTTTTACCAGTACAACCCTTATGGCTCCAAATGGGGAAACATGAACTGGGGACACGCTATCAGCAAAGACCTCGTAAACTGGGAACACCGCACCGTTGCGATAGCACCGGATGCGCTCGGTACTATCTTCAGCGGCTCTGCCGTGGTAGATCATAACAATACAGCCGGCTTCGGAGCAGGCGCAATCATCGCCATTTATACACAAAACAGCGACCGTCAGGTACAAAGCATCGCTTATAGCACTGACAACGGACGCACTTTCACCAAATACGAAAACAACCCCGTACTTGTATCCGAAGCTCGTGACTTCCGCGACCCGAAAGTTTTTTGGTACGAAGCAACAAAACGCTGGATCATGGTGCTCGCAGTGGGACAGGAAATGCAGATTTTCTCTTCTCCCAATCTGAAAGACTGGGCATTTGAAAGCAGCTTCGGCGAAGGATACGGTGCTCACGGCAACGTATGGGAATGCCCCGATTTATTCGAACTTCCGGTAGAGGGCACCAACGAAAAGAAATGGGTATTGCTTTGCAGCCTTGGTGACGGTCCTTTCGGTGACTCCGCTACTCAATACTTTATCGGTAGCTTCGACGGCAAGAAATTTAGTTGTGACAATCAGCCGAATGTCACAAAATGGATGGACTGGGGAAAAGACCATTATGCTACAGTTACTTGGAGCGATGCCCCCGACAACCGCCGTATCGCCATTGCATGGATGAGCAACTGGCAATATGCAAATGACGTGCCAACTTCTCAATACCGTAGTCCGAACTCCATCCCTCGTGATTTGAGTCTCTTTGCCATCGACGGTGGGATTTATCTTCAATCCGCTCCTTCTCCCGAATTGTTGAAACTGCGTGACGTTTCCAAAAAGCGCTCGTTCAAGGTTAACGGAACACGTATCGTGAAAGATTTGATTCCGAACAATGAAGGTGCTTACGAAATAGAACTGTCCCTCAAGAATCAGCAGGCAGAAATCATCGGTTTCCGTCTCTACAATGACAAGGGTGAAGAAGTAGATATGCAGTATGACATGAAAGAGAAGAAATTCTCGATGGACCGTCGCAAGAGTGGCGAGGTAAGTTTCAACGAAAACTTCCCGATGCTGACTTGGACTGCGATAGGGGATAAGGATGAAATGAAACTCCGCCTGTTTGTAGACAGATCAAGTGTAGAGGCTTTCGGTGACGGTGGACGCTTCGCTATGACCAATCAGGTATTCCCTTCGGAACCTTACAATCATATCAGCTTCTACAGCAAAGGCGGTGCCTATAAAGTAGATTCATTCGTGGTTTACAAACTGAAGAAATAAAAAACGACTTTCTTCTCCCTGCGCTCTTTTTAATTCACGCTAACATACCTTTATCCTTGCGTTAACATGCCTTTATGTTCTCCTTATGTATGGGAGATAGATAGCGTTTCACCTACGTGATACGATCTGTTCATTACTGTGATAAGGCCTTATCACCCTTGTGATACGGTCTGTTCACAGCCGTGATAAGCAAAGAAAATAGGAGGCTAAAAGAAAAAGGATCAATAGGAAAGGAAAATAATTACTGTGCTAATATACGAAATTATAATAGATAAAACAATGGAAAATACTAAAAACGCTTCTCTCTCCAAGCTAGTCCCGGTGATGCTTTGTTTCTTCGCCATGGGATTCGTTGATCTGGTGGGCATTGCCTCCAATTATGTAAAAGCAGACCTGGGTCTGACAGACTCACAAGCAAACATCTTCCCTTCATTGGTGTTCTTCTGGTTTCTGATTTTCTCCGTACCGACAGGTATGCTGATGAGCCGTATCGGTCAGAAGAAAACCGTGTTACTAAGTTTGATCGTGACTTTTGCTTCTTTACTGTTGCCTGTCTTCGGGGACAGTTACGCACTGATGCTGATTTCTTTTTCCCTGTTAGGTATTGGAAACGCACTGATGCAGACTTCACTGAACCCGCTTCTTTCCAACATCGTTCGTGGTGACCGTCTGGCAAGCAGCCTCACCTTCGGACAATTCGTGAAAGCGATCGCTTCTTTCCTAGCACCGTACATTGCCATGTGGGGAGCAACGCAGGCGATTCCTTCTTTCGATCTGGGGTGGCGTGTATTATTCCCTATTTATATGGTAATAGCCATCCTTGCCATTCTGTTGCTCAACGCGACACAGATTGAAGAAGAGAAGGAAGAAGGCAAACCTTCCACTTTCGGACAGTGCCTGGCATTGCTCGGCAAACCGTTTATCCTGCTTTGCTTTATCGGAATCATGTGTCACGTTGGTATCGACGTTGGTACAAACACTACTGCGCCTAAGATTCTGATGGAACGTATCGGCATGACACTGGATGATGCTGCTTTTGCAACCAGCCTCTATTTTATCTTCCGTACGGCAGGCTGTTTTCTGGGATCATTCATCCTGCGTCAGATGTCTCCGAAATCTTTCTTCGGTATCAGTGTTGTTATGATGCTGGCTGCTATGGTAGGGTTGTTCATCTTCCATGATAAGACGGTGATTTACGCTTGTATCGCTCTGATCGGTTTTGGTAATTCGAATGTGTTCTCTGTTATTTTCTCGCAGGCATTGCTTTATCTGCCGGGAAAGAAAAACGAAGTTTCCGGTCTGATGATTATGGGACTCTTCGGAGGAACCGTTTTCCCGTTGGCTATGGGAGTTGCTTCGGATACTTCTATGGGGCAGAATGGTGCGATTGCTGTGATGACAGTCGGTGTACTTTACTTGCTGTTCTATACCTTCCGTATCAAAAAATAATTTTATATTTGGAAAACAATTAAATCTGTAGATCATGAATAATATAATTGTAGGAATGGGCGAAGCATTATGGGATGTATTGCCCGAAGGAAAGAAGATAGGCGGTGCTCCGGCTAATTTCGCTTATCATGTTTCACAGTTTGGTTTCGACAGCCGTGTAGTAAGTGCGGTGGGCAATGACGAACTGGGAGATGAAATCATGGAAGTATTCAAAGAAAAGCAACTCAAAAATCAGATTGAGTGGGTGGATTATCCTACCGGTACGGTGCAGGTGACACTGGATGACGAAGGGGTGCCTTGCTACGAAATCAAAGAAGGAGTGGCATGGGATAACATTCCTTTCACGGACGAACTGAAGCGGCTGGCTTTGAATACGCGCGCCGTTTGTTTCGGTTCGTTGGCTCAACGCAATGAAGTGAGCCGTGCTACAATTAACCGATTCCTCGATACAATGCCCGATATAGACGGACAGCTGAAGATATTCGACATCAACCTCCGTCAGGACTTCTACACGAAAGAAGTATTGCGCGAGTCTTTCAAACGCTGCAACATTCTGAAGATAAACGATGAAGAACTGGTGACAATCAGCCGTATGTTCGGTTATCCGGGCATCGACTTACAGGATAAGTGCTGGATTCTGTTGGCCAAGTACAATCTGAAAATGTTGATTCTTACTTGCGGTATCAATGGTAGTTATGTGTTTACTCCGGGAGTCGTTTCTTTTCAGGAAACGCCGAAGGTTCCGGTAGCCGATACGGTAGGAGCGGGGGATTCCTTTACTGCCGCTTTCTGTGCTTCCATTCTGAATGGCAAGTCTGTTCCCGAAGCTCATAAGCTGGCTGTCGAAGTTTCCGCTTATGTTTGTACGCAGAGCGGTGCAATGCCCGAACTTCCGGTTATTCTGAAAGACAGATTGTTGTAGAATCTCTTTAAATTCAAAAAGAAGGTGTGTCAAAAGTAACTAAACTCTCCTCCTTCGGGAAGGAGGA
>ERZ773243.2548-NODE-2548-length-15031-cov-9.962273_pt1 | contig 15031 bp, 9 predicted proteins | sample MGYA00580520_ERZ773243 | MGnify/ENA primary metagenome ERZ773243 (study PRJEB29015, sample SAMEA2737747) | human gut metagenome | biome: human gut; feature: human-associated habitat; material: faeces | place: China | collected 2012 ... | reverse complement strand
TCATCCACATCCAATTTTAGATATTTTACCTGTCTACTTGACAAGGGGCATATCAATTTCTTAAGGTGAGTTTAAATCTTAAATGCACACACTGTGCAGCTGGAAAAACCAGTGGATTGAATAAATTTTTATTTGAACTCGCAGTGTAAATTCGTAGGGGAACTACGATTTACAATTGCATAATAACGCAAAAAAGGAGATTTGTCAAATGAAACAGGGGAAAAGGGGTTATTATTTAGGACTGGATATTGGCACGGATTCAATAGGATATGCTGTTACAGATGAGCAATATCATTTATTAAGATTTCACGGAAATGATGTATGGGGAAGCCATGTGTTTGATTCTGCATCATTGTGCGATGAACGTAGAGGGTTTCGGTCTGCAAGACGAAGATTAGATCGTCGCCAACAGAGAGTGAAACTTCTTCAGGAGATTTTTGCTAAAGAAATAGCAAATATTGATCCCCGATTTTTTATTAGATTATCAGAAAGCTATCGTTGGAGAGATGATACGGATGATCGATATATTTATTTTAACGAAGAGGAATATACAGACATTCAATACATGAGAGATTATCCTACAATTCATCATTTGATTTGTGAATTGATGGAGAATGAAGAAGAGCATGATATACGTCTGGTTTATTTAGCTTGCGCATGGCTGGTGGCTCACAGAGGGCATTTTCTGAGTCAGTTGAGTGTTGATAACATAGATTCTTTAATTGACATAGAGTCTGTTTACCAAAAGTTTTTACATTTTTTTATAGATAATGGTTGTGAAAATCCATGGATACAAGATGCTGAATTAGTTGGTGGAATACTAAAGGAGCATATTGGTGTTACTGAGAAACACAATCGACTTGGAGAAATTATGCTTGGCAATAGAAAACCAAGCAAAGATGTGAGGGATACCTTTTTATATAGTGAGTATTGTATCATTCGTTTGCTGGCTGGAGGAACTTGTAAACTTCGTGATTTATACGGAAAAGAAGAATATGAAGATTTTGGTTCAGTTTCTCTTGAGATGGATGATGATAAACTAGCTGAAATAATGATCAATATTGGGGAAGATTATGAGTTGATTGCTGTCTTGAGAAGCCTTCATGATTGGAGTGTTTTGGCAGATATTTTGGATGGACAAAATGGACTTACTAATATCTCGACAGCAAAGGTTGCAATATATGAACAACATAAAAAAGATCTTGCTACACTGAAATATTTTATTAGAAAATATTGTCCTGAGAAGTATAATGCTATTTTTAAAGATGCAAGAGAAGATAATTATGTGGCTTATTCTTATCATTATAATAATAAATTGGATGGTCAGATAAAAAAGAAAGCAGATACAGAAACATTTTCAAAATTCCTGATCAAAATAATAAATTCAATAAAACCCGATAAAGAAGATGAAATTATTTATCAGGATATGGACAATAGATTGGGATTGCGTCAATTCTTACCAAAACAGAGAAATACAGATAACCGAGTAATTCCACATCAATTATATGAGTATGAACTAAAGAAAATTTTGGAGAATGCTGCCAAATATTTGCCATTTTTGAATCAAAAAGAGGATGGTATTTCGAATACAGAGAAAATAATCAGTATTTTTAAATTTAAGATTCCATATTATGTAGGACCTTTAAATAAGCATTCTGAGTTTGCATGGATAGATCGCAAATCAGGAAAGATTTTGCCATGGAATTATGAAAATATGATTGATGATGATGCAAGTGAAGAGGCATTTATTAAGAAAATGACTAATCAGTGTACATATCTTCCAGGAGAATCAGTATTGCCAAAAGATTCACTGTGTTATCAGAAATTCATGGTACTCAATGAAATAAATAATATAAAAGTGGATGGCAGAAAGATTTCTGTAGGAGCTAAGCAGGGAATTTATTCTGATTTGTTTTTAAAATATAAAAAAGTGAAAAGAAGTCAGATAGAGGAGTATCTGATCAGTAATGGGCAGTTGGAAAAAAATCGCAGGGAAACTCTAAGTGGTATTGATATTCAAATCAAGTCGTCTTTGTCGTCACATATAGCATTTCGAAGACTATTGGAACAAAAGATATTAAATGAAGCAGATGTAGAAAGAATCATTGAAAGAGCTTCTTATGCAGAAGATAAGGGACGTGTTGCAAAGTGGCTAAGAGCGAAATATCCTCATTTAACGGAAGCTGATATTAAATATATCTGTAAAGTCAAAATTAAAGATTTTGGAAGATTGTCACGTACATTTTTGACAGGGATAGAGGGGGCATGTAAAGAAACAGGAGAAGTGGCAACTATCATCAGTATGATGTGGGAAAGTAACGATAATTTGATGGAACTTTTGTCAGAACGATATACTTTTGCTGATACAATTTTGGAGTTTAAATCAGATTATTATACAGAAAGAAAACAAACACTGTCAGAACGTCTGGATGAAATGTATGTCTCTAATGCGGTAAGAAGACCGATTTATCGTACGCTTGATATAGTAAAAGATTTAGAGAAAGCTTTTGGAAAACCAGAGAAAATTTTTATCGAGATGACCAGAGGTGCTATGCCGGAACTAAAAGGAAAAAGGACAAAATCACGTCAGCAGCAGTTGTTAGAGTACTACGATAAATGTAAAGAGGAAGATGTTAGAGATTTAAAGCAGCAATTGGAAGCATTAGGTGAATATGTTGATAACAAATTACAGAGTGACAGATTATTTTTGTACTTTATGCAGTTTGGAAAATGTGCATACAGTGGAATGCCGATTTCTCTGGAACGGTTGATGGCTGGATCAAAAGAGTATGATATAGACCATATTTATCCACAGGCGTACGTCAAAGACGACAGTATTATCAATAATAAAGTATTAGTGCTGTCTGTTGCCAATGGAGAAAAAAAGGATGTTTATCCTATCAAATCAGAGATTCGTAACAAGATGCAGAAAACATGGTCATTCTGGCATCATGTTGGAACTATATCAGATGAAAAGTACAAGAGATTGATTCGTTCCACTCCATTTACAGAAGATGAAAAGTATGGATTTATTAATCGCCAGTTGACTGAAACATCACAATCAACAAAAGTAGTAGCAGAGTTACTGAAGGAAAGATATCCGGAGGCAGAGATTGTATATTCAAAAGCTGGATTAATATCGGATTTTCGTCATGAATTTGATTTATACAAATCACGTAGTTACAATGATTTGCATCATGCGGTAGATGCATATCTGAATATTGTTGTAGGGAACGTATATCATATGCGTTTTTCCCGCCAGTGGTTTAATGTAAACTCATCCTATAGCATAAAAACAAAAACTCTTTTTACACATACTGTTAACTGTAATGGAAAAGAAGTGTGGAACAAGGATATGCTGCCAGGAGTTTTAAAAACAGCAAAGAAAAATACTGCACATTTCACGAAGTATGCAACATTTAAAACAGGAGGACTATTCGATCAAAATCCAGTAAAAAAAGCACTGGGGCTTACTCCATTAAAAGCAGGTCTGCCAACAGAGAAATACGGTGGATATAATAAGGCAGGTGTTATGTTTTTTATACCGGTCAGATATAAGAGTGGAAAAAAGACTGTGTTGATGGTGCTATCAGTTGAGCTGTTATACGGTAATCGTTTCTTGGAGGATGAAATATTTGCAAAAGAATATACAAAAGATCGTCTGCAACGCATCATAGGAAAACCCGTAGAAGAAGTAGATTTTCCTATAGGAATGCGACCTTGGAAAGTAAATACGGTATTATCTTTAGATGGATTCCGTGTATGCATTACCGGTAATGCAAGTGGTGGAAAATGTTTGATAGCACAGCCAATTATGCAATTTTCTTCTGACGAATATTGGAAATATTATTTAAAGAAGGTAGAGAGACTTGTAGAAAAGGTTAAGAATAATTCAAGATATATTTATGATGTTGATTATGATGTGGTGCATCCTGAAGATAATTTGAAACTATACGATTTATATTTAGATAAGCTACAGAATTCTATATATCGAAAGAGAATAAACACACCAATACAGACACTTATAGAGGGACGAGAAAAATTTATAGACTGTAGTGTGATAGAACAGTGTCAGGTTCTGCTGAATATTCATCAGGTATTTGGAAGAATGACATCAGGGTGTGATTTGACATTAATCGGTGGGAAATCGCATAGTGCAGCAACGGTTAATTTTAGCAGCACAATTTCAAATTGGAAAAAGAATTATACAGATGTCCGCATTATTGATCAATCGGCATCAGGTCTTTGGGAAGTAGTGTCAGAGAATATATTGGAGTATTTATGAGTTGGCGTATTGTTATAATAGAAAGTCAATCAAAATTAGACTATAAAATGGGGTATCTGGTTGTTCGTAGTCTGGATACAAAACGCATTCTGTTAGATGAGGTAGCAATTCTCATGATTGAGAATCCTGCTGTCTCACTGACAGGAATATTGATTGAAGAATTGACCATCAGAAAAGTGAAAGTTATATTTTGTGATTCAAAACGAAGTCCAATTGCAGAATTAATCCCACATCATGGGAGTCATGACAGTTCAGCAAAGGTTCGGACACAGATTATGTGGGAGCAGACAACAAAAGATAATATCTGGCGTGACATTGTTAGTGAGAAGATTAGAAAGCAAGTGGATTTTTTACGAGAAACAGGTTATGAAGAGCAGGCAATATTGTTATCGGGGTATACAGGACAGATAGAATTGGCTGATGCAACCAATAGAGAGGGGCATGCAGCAAAAGTATATTTTAATGCTTTGTTTGGAATGGACTTTACACGTAGTGCAGATACAGCAACAAATGCATCATTAAATTATGGATACAGTTTGTTGCTGTCAGCATTTAATAGAGAGGTTTGTGCGAATGGTTATTTAACTCAACTCGGAATATTTCATAACAATATGTTCAATCATTTTAATTTATCTTGTGATTTAATGGAACCATTTCGTGTTCTGGTTGACAGGATAGTTTATGAGATGAAACCAACAGAATTTGGGCAGGAACAAAAACATGAAATATGGAAAATGTTAGATCAAAGAGTTGAAGTGGATGGGCAGGAACAGTTTGTAATGAATGCAATAAAAATATATACAAAGAGTGTTCTGGATGCAATAAATGATGGAGATTCTTCAGGAATTAAATTTTATAGTATGAGCTAGGAGATTTGTTGCGGAGAAAGTATGGCAGGATTTCGATTTATGAGAATGATAGTTTTCTTTGATTTGCCGGCAATCACAGTGGAGGAAAAACGACATTATCGGCAGTTTCGTAAATTGTTAATAAAAAACGGGTTTGTTATGCTGCAGGAATCCGTATATTGCAAAATGATAACAAGCCCATCTGTTGAGAATTCGGTTAAGTTACTTATTCATAAAAACAAGCCACCACAGGGATTAGTGCAGATATTGACGGTGACGGAAAAACAGTTTGTTAAAATGGATTATGTAGTTGGAGAATACACAAGTGATGTCATAGATACAGAAGAGAGGTTGGTGATTTTATGAAATTATTTATTCCACAAATAGATTGCTTGCTAGAGTGTGGACAGAAAAAATGTCAATCTCTTGTGATTGAAAATCAAGTAGTGTGGTGTAGTATTTTAAACGATATGGCTGAACAATTGCGAGGAAATGTGGGAAAGATAGTACTGTCTTGCAATGACAAAATAATTCCGTTATCAAAAAATGTGGAGCTGATTTCCCAATTTATTCCTTTTGACATGAACCAGAAGGGGTTGTTAACAAAAATTATGAATGAGATGCAGAAGATAGCCGTCAGTGAACAACATTTTGCTCAAACAACAACAGCACTGTCGAGTTGGGAAAAATATTTATTAGAGTTAACAGCGGATATGGTGGGAAATATAGGGTTTTCTAAAATAAATCTGGAGTCTTTAATAAAATCAGCAGGCATCGAAGTTGAGAGCGTTTATGATAATCTCGGAGAAAAAATACTGGATTATTTTGAGTTGGTGAGTGTATATGATAGTAAGAAATTGTTTGTTTTGGCAAATTTAAGAAGCTATTTATCAGAGTATGAAATGAAAGAATTTTTAAAAAATGTAACAGTTCATCAATATGAAATATTGTTAGTTGACTCTGTAGAGCACCCGATATTAGATCTAGAAAAGCGATATATAGTGGATGCAGATCAATGTATTTTGTGTTAATATAAAGATGAATGATGCGACCTATGAAGGAACACGGGTATTTGGCAGAATATTATTCTTGGACGATTTGAGGTTTGAGAGCAGTGTAAATTCGTAGGGGAAACAAACTGGCAGAATCGCATATGATCTCTACATTCAGTTTGAGAGCAGTGTAAATTCGTAGGGGAAACAAACATAAATCGTTTACATAATGTCACACGTCAAGTTTGAGAGCAGTGTAAATTCGTAGGGGAAACAAACAAGTAAAATGATGGGAGGTGTGCGCCTTGGGTTTGAGAGCAGTGTAAATTCGTAGGGGAAACAAACCAGCTTGTAAAAGTAAATGCTCAGATGCTGTTTGAGAGCAGTGTAAATTCGTAGGGGAAACAAACTGAACCTTTATTCATTGATGCAAAGGCAAAGTTTGAGAGCAGTGTAAATTCGTAGGGGAAACAAACTCCACGGCGACCGCCGTGCGTTTCACAGCTTGTTTGAGAGCAGTGTAAATTCGTAGGGGAAACAAACTGTCGCCAGATGTATAATTGCTAACTGCGGGTTTGAGAGCAGTGTAAATTCGTAGGGGAAACAAACAGCAAACGCTTATACAGACAGTGAGATTCTGTTTGAGAGCAGTGTAAATTCGTAGGGGAAACAAACTAAACCAAACAAGAACACCTAACATTACAGTTTGAGAGCAGTGTAAATTCGTAGGGGAAACAAACCCGTGGAGAAAAGAAGTATCCGACAGGAACGTTTGAGAGCAGTGTAAATTCGTAGGGGAAACAAACTCAGTGAATTTATAATAGATATGACACTCTGTTTGAGAGCAGTGTAAATTCGTAGGGGAAACAAACCACCCAAGCCACACCAACAGAATCGCCTCGGTTTGAGAGCAGTGTAAATTCGTAGGGGAAACAAACCAAATTGACGCTAACATTTCTCTCCGATTGGTTTGAGAGCAGTGTAAATTCGTAGGGGAAACAAACAATGCTGCGTTCTGACAATGTCATATACCGGTTTGAGAGCAGTGTAAATTCGTAGGGGAAACAAACATGGTGTAAATGAAACATTAGAGGTAGATGGTTTGAGAGCAGTGTAAATTCGTAGGGGAAACAAACACTTTCTTTCACCATGCCATACCGAAGTGCGTTTGAGAGAATTGGTGCAAAAATATCTTTGATGTCTGTACGAGGACATAGGAAATCGAAATCTCTATTAAGAGACTTACCCGGAGGTATGCCGTAGTCATAAAATGGTTATATGGTAATACCGAAGTGGATTTTGCTCTGTATCTACGAATCCTTTTACATATATAAAAGATGGAGGGGTAAAATACAGGGCGTGAGTGATTCAGAAAAAAGGAAACAGAGAATCGATATGTGTGAAACTAAAACTTTAGATTATTACAATAAGAATGCTCGCAGTTTTGCAGAAGCAACAATGGATGTGGATTTCTATGACACGCAGAAATATTTTCAGAACTTGTTGCCTGAGCAGGGATATATTCTTGATTTTGGGTGTGGTTCAGGAAGAGATATTAAGTATTTTCTGAGTCAGCATTTCCAAGTTGATGCAATCGATGGTTCAGAGGAATTGTGTCGTATTGCAAGTGATTATACAGGTATAAAAGTTAAAAAAATGCTATTTAAAGAACTGGAAGAAATAGAAAAATACGATGGAATATGGGCTTGCTCTTCAATACTTCATCTGCCAAAGAGAGAACTTAAAGCGGTGTTTGAAAAAATGGTAAAGGCATTAAAAAAAGATGGTATCATTTATACATCCTTTAAGTATGGCGATTTTGAAGGAGAGAGAAATGGGCGGTATTTTACAGATTTTACAGAAGAGAAGTTTAATGAGTTTGTCCAGGATATAGAAAATGTTAAATTAAAGGAAGAGTGGATTACATGTGATGTAAGACCAGGCCGTGGAGAGGAAAAATGGCTGAACTTAATACTGCAGAAGAATTAGATGATATTAATGAATTAGAATATGGGACGGATGCACTTACTGGAGGCCAGGATAAGAGGATGTATCTGTATTATCAGCTGCTAAATAGTTTAAAAAGAGCTGATAGCGTGGATATTGTCGTTTCTTTTCTGATGGAATCTGGTGTCAGAATGCTGCTTGGTGAACTTGACAATGCGTTGAAACGGGGAGCAAAAATCAGAATCCTTACAGGAAATTATCTTGGTATAACACAGCCATCAGCATTATATCTTATCAAGCATAAGCTTGGGGAACAGGTAGATCTGCGCTTTTATAATGAAAAAAATCGATCATTTCATCCAAAATCATATATGTTTCATTATAAGGATTATAGTACAATCTACATTGGCTCATCAAATATTTCCAAGAGTGCACTGACATCTGGTATTGAGTGGAATTACCGGTTTAGCAGCAAAACAGATTCTCATAACTATGAAAAATTTTACAATACATTTCTTGATCTGTTTGAACATCATTCCATAGTAATAGATGATGATGAACTAAAAAGATATTCAAAAAACTGGCACCGCCCGGCTGTATCAAAGGATCTGGACAGGTATGATTTACAGGATAACGAAGCTACAAATAATATTGCATTATTTGAACCAAGAGGAGCGCAGATAGAGGCTTTGTGTGCATTGGAAAATACCAGGGCAGAGGGGGCAGGAAGAGCCTTAGTCCAGGCTGCGACAGGCGTTGGAAAAACATATCTTGCAGCATTTGATTCAAAGGCTTATGAAAGAGTATTGTTCGTGGCGCATAGAGAAGAAATCTTAAAGCAGGCAGCACAATCTTTTAAAAATGTCAGAAATTCAGATGATTATGGTTTTTTTGACGGAGAAAGTAAATGTACGGATAAATCTGTGATCTTTGCATCAGTTGGAACACTAGGCAGGAGTGAATACCTGAAAAATAAGTATTTTGCTCCAGATTATTTTAATTATATTGTAATCGATGAATTCCACCATGCAGTTAATGACCAGTATCAAAGAATTGTTAATTATTTTAAGCCGCAGTTTCTGCTAGGGTTAACAGCGACTCCAGAGAGAATGGATGGCCGGAATATTTATGAAATCTGTGATTATAATGTGCCGTATGAGATTTCATTAAAAGAAGCAATCAATAAGGGAATGCTCGTCCCATTTCATTACTATGGAATTTTTGATGATACTGATTATTCAAAGCTGCATATTGTAAGGGGAAGATATGATGAAAAAGAATTGAATGAAACCTATATCGGAAATGTTCACAGATATGAGTTGATTTATAAATATTACTGTAAATATGGTTCAAGGCAGGCTCTTGGATTCTGTTGCTCCAAGGAGCATGCAAGAGAGATGGCGAGAGAGTTTTCATCAAGAGGAATACCGTCAGTGGCTGTATTCAGTGATGCAAGTGGGGAATATACTGAGAAACGGAATGTGGCAATACAGAAATTAAAGAATGGCGAAATAAGAGCGATTTTTTCTGTGGATATGTTTAATGAAGGCGTTGATATCACATCAGTTGATATGGTAATGTTCTTAAGACCTACGGAATCTCCAATCGTTTTCCTTCAGCAGCTTGGAAGAGGACTGAGAAAATGCAGGGGAAAAGAGTTCCTGACTGTACTTGATTTCATTGGTAATTATGAGAAAGCGGGCAGGGTGCGTTTCCTTCTGGAAGGAAAGTCTGACATGTATAGAGAGGGCTGTCATTTATCAGATACTTTGCGATTTCCGGATGACTGCATGGTGGATTTTGATCTGAAGCTGATTGATCTTTTTGCTGAAATGGATAGAAAACATTTAAAGCTTAAGGATCAGGTAATTAATGAATATTTCAGGGTAAAAGATCTGCTTGGAAAGCGTCCGACAAGGCTGGATCTGTTTACATATATGGATGATAATATTTATGAAACCGCAATCACACACTCCAAAGATAATCCATTTAAAAGATATCTGGAGTTTCTCAATGATTTGGGAGAACTAAGTCAAATAGAAGTAGAATTTTACAAAGGAATTGGAAGAGAATTTATCAGCCTGCTCGAAAACACGAACATGTCAAAGGTATACAAGATGCCTGTGCTTATGGCATTTTATAATAACTCGGATGTGCTGATGGAAGTATCAGAAAAACAGCTCCTTTCAAGCTGGAAAGAATTTTTCTCAACTGGAACAAACTGGAAAGATCTTGATAAAAATATGACATTACAGAAGTATAAAGATATTTCAGATAAAGATCATTTAAAGAAAATTCTTGCTATGCCAGTGCATTTCCTTTTGGAATCCGGGAAAGGCTTTTTTATTAAAAATGACGATGTGGCATTGGGTTTAAGGGAAGAATTGCGTCCGCTAATTGATAATCCTGTTATGATCCGGCAGATGAAGGATGTGATAGATTATAGGACAATGGATTATTACCAGAGAAGATATAGGGAGAGGCAGAATGAATAGTTAATATGGTCAAATTCAACCGATTTAAACTGATAATTCAACCGATCGAATCAACAATATTTTTTATAATTTGAAAATAGATAAATTTTACAAATAAGCATAAAACGAACATAACAGTTAGGATGACATATGAAAATATTATCAAAAAATGCTTCGGACACCGAAACAAAAGATACATGCAATAATGACAAATACGATACGCCAGAACAGGCATTAAAAATTTTGTTTGGATATGATTCATTCAGAGCGGGACAGAAATCTGTGATCGACAATATCCTGGCGGGAAGAGATGCGTTTGCAGTCATGCCGACAGGTGCAGGAAAATCCGTGTGTTATCAGATCCCGGCAGTGCTTCTGCCGGGAATCACATTGGTCATTTCACCGCTGATCTCGCTTATGCAGGATCAGGTCAAAGCATTAAATGAGGCAGGAGTGCAGGCAGCATTTATCAATAGCTCCCTTTCTGAAAAGGATTATAATGAGACAATCAGGAAAGCAAGACAGGGCACATACAAAATTATTTATATAGCACCGGAGCGGCTCGTCACAGAGGGCTTTCTCGCTCTCGCAAAAAGCGTACCTGTTTCAATGGTGACAGTGGACGAAGCACACTGTATCTCACAGTGGGGGCAGGATTTCCGCCCAAGCTATATGAAAATTGTTGAATTTGTCAAAACACTGGAAAAACGTCCGATTATCAGTGCATTTACAGCTACGGCAACAGAAACCGTCCGCGAAGATATTATCTGCACGTTAGGGCTGCAGAATCCTTTTACATTGGTAAATGGATTTGACAGGGAAAATCTGTTTTTTCAGGTGGACAAGCCTAAGAATAAAGAGCAGTATATTTTGAAATATATTTCCGAGCATAGCGGTGACAGTGGAATTATCTATTGTGCGACAAGGAAAAACGTTGATAATGTATATGAACTGCTTAAGAGCAAGGGCATTTCTGTGGGAAAATATCATGCAGGAATGAGTGCCGGGGAGCGGAAAAAAATGCAGGATGATTTCGTATTCGATTACACGAGTATTGTCGTTGCAACAAATGCCTTCGGAATGGGAATCGATAAATCAAATGTCCGTTTTGTCATTCATTATAATATGCCGCAGAGTATGGAAAATTATTATCAGGAGGCAGGAAGAGCCGGCCGTGATGGACTTGACGCTAAGTGCATTCTTTTATTTTCGCCGCAGGATATTGTGATCAACCGGTTTTTATTGGATCATAAGGAAATGCAGGATCTCGATCCGGCGGACAGGGAGACGGTCAGGGAAAGGGATGCCCGGCGGCTGCAGGTGATGGAGCGATACTGCTATACAACAGAATGTCTGCGCAATTATATTTTAAAGTATTTCGGGGAAAATCCGGAAAAGCCATGTCAGGACTGCGGCAATTGTCTGCGGGAATTTGAAACTCTGGATATGACAGAAGCAGCCAAAAAAGTGATCAACTGCGTATACGAAGCGAAGGGAAGATATGGAAGGCAGATTATCATTGACACTGTTGCCGGAGCTAAGACGGCGAGGCTGGAGGAAATAGGAGCTGTTCGCTACAAGTCATACGGCGTTCTGGCAGGAACGAACAAGAATCTGTTAAGACGTTTGATCGAGCAGCTGGTATTAGAGGGATATCTTCGTGTGGGGGATTATCAGGTTCTCAAACTTGGCGATATCAGTGGCCTTAAAAATCCGGCGGCTTCTGTTTCCATTAAGATCACAGATGAAGATAAACAGCCGGAAAAGGCAGCCAAAACGAAAAAGAAAGCAAAGAGTGTGGAAACACTTACATCTTCCGGCTATAAACTGTTTGAACGACTTAAGAAACTCCGCCTTGAAATTGCACGCGAGGAGAGCATGCCGCCGTATATTATTTTCAGTGACAAGACCCTGATCGATATGGCAGCAAAAATGCCGGCTTCCAAGCCTGAAATGCTGGACGTTTCAGGTGTGGGCGAAAATAAATTTGCGAAGTATGGAGAGAGGTTTCTTGAGGTAATTGAGGAGTATAGGCGGGAAGTGGGATAGGAATCTATAGATTTATAAAATAGCATGGTAGTTATAGGAATGTACTTATAGTAATTTCTAATTGCAGAGCATCGCACAACATACTCAGAAAAACCGGCTAATCAAGGAGAAAACAAAATTATGATAAAAATCCTTTTCATCTGTCACGGCAACATCTAAAGTATGGCGAGAAAGACTTGATTTTGTAGGATGTTCTAGATAGAAACAAATAATTTACACCTTATTTATACCTTTGGAAGACCGAATCGGAATAATTAAAAAAGTTGTCATAATTTAGTTGGCCAAAAAATAATACTACACTCAAAATCAATTAAAAAATCAATCGTAAAAAAATACGATTGATTTTTTGCGTATTTTTGCATATAATATAATCATTATGGTTGGAAAGGGAACGATTACTATGCGTGAAACAAGAATATTAGAATTCAAGGAAACGATTACGAATACTTTTTTGAAAACAGTTAGTGCCTTTTCGAATTACAATGGTGGAACAATTCTTTTTGGGGTTGATGATAATGGAAATGTGAAAGGATTGCCAGATGTAAAACAGGCCTGTCTGGATATCGAAAATAAAATCAATGACAGTATATCACCTCAACCAAACTATACACTTGAAATACAGAATAATGACCAGACGATAAAACTTACTGTAAAAAGTGGTCTTCAAAAACCGTATTTATATAAATCAAAAGCATACAAACGAAATGATACAGCAACGATAGAGGTAGATACATTGGAATTTTCAAGGCTTGTATTAGATGGAAAAAATATTAGCTTCGAAGAATTACCTTGTAAAGATCAGGAGCTATCTTTTGAAATTTTACAGTGTAAACTGAAAGAAAATATTTACATTGAAACTTTCAATCAAGATACTTTAAAGACATTGAACCTGTATGACAATATAAATGGTTATAATAATGCAGCGGGACTTTTGGCAGATAAAAATCATTTTTCAGGAATTGATATTGTTAAGTTCGGTGAGAATATCAGTATTATTCAAAAAAGAGTAACGTTTGAACATATATCGGTTTTAGAAATATATGAAAAAGCACTTGCTGTATTTAGAGATTATTACCAATATGAAGTAATACAGGGGGCTGACAGAAAGATGGTAGAGAAAATACCGGAAGCAGCTTTCAGAGAAGCAATTGCAAATGCTTTGATTCATAGGGTATGGGATATTAATTCACACATCAGAGTTTCTATGTTTGATGATAGAATAGAAGTGGTGTCTCCTGGTGGATTGCCGGCTGGAATAACGGCAGAAGAATATTTATCAGGTAAACTATCTATTTTAAGAAATAGAAATCTTGCAAATGTATTTTACAGACTGGGATTAGTAGAGATATTTGGAACAGGAATTACACGAATCAAACAACTATATGCAGAGAGTTTGATAAAACCAGAATTTGAAGTGTCAGAAAATGCTATAAAAATTGTACTACCGATAATTGAAACGAATGTCAATTTAACCGAAGACGAAAAAGTGATTTACAAATTTTTAAGTAAGACGATGCTGAAACCAATAAGTGAAATTGCACCATATGTCCGATTTGGCAAATCAAAAACAACACAATTACTGAAAGCTATGGAGAAAAAGGGTGTGATTGCAGTTGAAGGAAAAGGCAGAGGAACAAAATATATCATTAAGTGATTGAGAACATAGAGGGTTCGAATTACACAATCTTTCAATAACACAAGGAGAAAATCATATGATAAAAATTTTATTTTTATGCCACGGCAGTGTTTAATGGATGCTGTGAAAGCCTAGGCTTTAAAGGATTTTTTGATGATTGACGAATAATTTACACCTTATTTATACCTTTGGAAGACCGGATCGGAATAATAGAGAAATAAAGAAATAGATAAATATAACAGGAAGCAATTTTGTCATATTGGAAATAATTAAAATTTGCTGAACCGTGTTGATTTTATTGATTGAGTATAATAAAAGTAAGAACAGAAACTTCCATGTTTGAAGCGGTTACCAGAATTGACAAAGAAATGCAAGTTAGCCAATCCGGTAGTCCAGTATATTTTTTCATTGTCACCCGACGTTTTTACAAAACATATACTTATTCCGCTTGATGCGTCATTCTTGTTCTGAAAACAGGAACAGAATCCTTACAGCGACTGTAAGTGTTATTTATTGTGCTTCTGTGCTATCATTTACCCAGAAATGGATAGGAGGCATTCACATGAAACCAATTTTGAATATTGAAAATCTTACCAAAGTCTATGGGACGTTGCCAAACCAGACGAGAGCACTGAACGGAATCACTTTTCAGGTCATGCCGGGAGAGTTTCTCGGTATTATGGGAAGCAGTGGTTCCGGCAAATCCACGCTTCTCAACTGTATTGCAACTGTGATTCAGCCCACCGGTGGAAGCATTCAGGTGGAAGGCGATACTCTGCAATCCCTCAAGGGAAAGGCTC
>ERZ773243.2504-NODE-2504-length-15266-cov-8.295839_pt1 | contig 15266 bp, 12 predicted proteins | sample MGYA00580520_ERZ773243 | MGnify/ENA primary metagenome ERZ773243 (study PRJEB29015, sample SAMEA2737747) | human gut metagenome | biome: human gut; feature: human-associated habitat; material: faeces | place: China | collected 2012 ... | reverse complement strand
CAAGGTGAAAGTGATCGGCAATCCGGTGCATAACTTGGCGGTCAGGGATTTGTATTTGAAACAGATGACCGGGAAAATATCACCGGGGCGCGACCGGATCAAAACGACGGCAAAAGCCATAAACAGCGAAGTAGACTTCGGCGCATTTTCGAAATCCGAAGAGAAAACGGCTGTTTTTGAAATAGAAAACACGGGAGACAATCCCCTTGTCATATTGGATATCAGTACCACTTGCGGTTGTACGACTGCAAACTATGACAAACACCCAGCGAAGCCGGGAGAGCGGCTTCGTATTGAAGTCAGGATGACACCGAAAGACACAGGCTTTTTCGATGAAATCGTCACACTTAAATGTAACACAGCAAGTCCTGTCAAAGTAAAAATAAGAGGCCAAGTTCAGTAATTGAACGAAAGGGAGCCTGCCTGAAAAGCCTCAGAAACTACGACGGCAAGCTCCCCGAAACCCCTTAGAAAGGAGGTGTATGATGGTAATATAAACCGGACAAAACAGAATGATGCAAGTTCAGTACATCATTTGGCTATCTTGTTGCTTTAAAAGAATGAACAAAGATAGGAAATTTACTGAATCAAAAACGATAAAACAAAATACGAAAATGAAAAAGCGTATACTTGGAGCAGCACTTTTAGTAGCAATAGCAGTGGCTGCCGGCTGGAATTACAATCAGAGTAGAAATGAAGTGCCGCTGTCAGATTTAGCATTAGCTAATGCGGAAGCGTTAGCCCAAGGCGAAACAGATTGGGGAAATTGTACTTATTATGGTTGTATTGTTGATTTTAGTAGTACCTGTAATGTATATTCATCCATTTGGGGAAATTTAATAAAAGTTTGTCCAAACATGAGAGGATAAAACGTGTCGAATAAAGAAAGTGACTGAAGGAGCCTCTTCAGCACTTTCTAAAATAAATATACCATGAAATTAATCATCATATTATTATTGTTTCCCTTCGTCACATGGGGGCAAAATCTATTTCCATCCAAAGGTGTTCGCCGTACGACAACCCCTAACAATGGAAAGTTCGTAGATAGTCCGTCTTTCAATAGTGAAAGTAGAACTATCAGTAATAAAGCGACTAAAGAAAAAACCAACTACAAAATCTACACAAAGGAATACGTGGATCAAAAACATATACCAGATGAATTTGAACTGACTGAATTTGCTTATCCGAAAAAAGGAAGTACTGTGTCTTGGATCTTGACTCCGGATACATCAAATTGTCGACATGTGAAAATTTTCTCTTTTTATAGATCTGGCTCCATGTCTCTTCGAGAAAAAGTAACAACTGATTTGAACAAATATTTCGACTATAAGTTTTTCGACTATACCAAAGAGATGATTTACAATAAAGAGATTCCGTTATTGATCATATATGAGGCTGATATAGAAGATAGGATCAAACAAAAAACATTAAAATCCTTTTTGCATGACGGGAAATTGGATCCGAATGAAAAAGATCTCATCACGTCAAAGTTAAATCGTTACATAATAGTATATTATATAGCCAATTAAAAAATAAAGGTTATGAAAATTGCAAAATTTATCAGTATATGTATTTTTATTACATTTTGTTCTTGTAACAACAAAGGAGTTTATGAGAATTGCATATCTTTCAAATTGACAGATTTCTTGGATAAAGGCGAGATTAAAGGCACTGATCTTCAATTTTCTAAAGAGGTAATGCGTCCGACAGCATTACATATAGAAGATTCAATCCTTATTCTAAAAGAAGATATGGATGAACATATATTGCATATGTATAATGTTAATACAGGAGAGAAAGTTAACACATCTATTTCTTTTGGAAATGGCCCTGGAGAATTTCTTCATATACAACAAATACAATCATCTGACAGCCTATTATGGCTATCAGATGCACAAAGACCATTCATATCTGCTTATCGTAAAAAAGACATCTTATTTTCAGATACTATATCACCAACAGCAATAAAAGAAGTTATGCTGCCTGATCTTTTTGGAAATATCGTTATTTTACCCAATCACCATTTTATGACAACAGCTTATAATAGTACTCAAAAGCGTTTATCATTCTACGACTCAGAAGGCAAATTTATAGAAACAAAAGGTGAATACCCGGAATATGGAGAGATATTGACCCCTTTTGAAAAAATAGAAGGACTTTCCTGTTATGCTACCCTGTCTCCGGATAAAAATGGGATCTTCCTTTTTTATAAACAAACAGATTTAATAGAGCTATATGATATATATGGCAATTTAAAAAAAAGAATACAAGGTCCTGATTTGTTTTTTCCAGTAATCAAACAGACTATTCAAGATGAATCAGTTCATGTTAATTCTGTTTCAGGGCAATCACGAGATGCATATTTTTCACCTTTATCCATAAATGGGAGAGTATATGTTTTATACTCTGGGATCTATTTTAATCGTGAAAACCACAAATATCTAAAAGATCAACTTTTAGTATTTGACGATAAAGGAAATCCTCTACAACGATATACATTGGATTCGCCTATTTTCACCTTTACAATCAATCCTACGACAAATAAATTGTATGGATTAAGTGATAATCCTGAATTTCATGTGATAGAATATCAATTATAATTAAAGAGAAACATGGGAAAGAAAATCATCGGCGTAATCGCTTTTGCAGCGATCGCCGCAGCAGCAGGCTGGAATTACAACCAGAACAATCAGAAAGTGGAACTGTCGGATTTGGCGTTGGAAAATGTTGAGGCACTGGCACGAGGCGAGGGTATTGATCAAAACGGATACAAATACGTTGCAGAACCAAGACCTTGTTGCAAGAGATATTCACACGAATATCAATGTAGTGATGTTTGGCCAGATTGCTAATATTAACTCCATATGAAGATAAATTCTAAGTTTTTCTGAATCATAGGATTTATCTTCATATTATAAAACTTAGATAACATGAACATCAATAAGTTACTTGTAATTTCTATAATTTATTGTATTACAGCATGTAATAATATAGACAAAAATTATTTAAAGATTAATTTAGATAATGCTACTGATTCTATTTATTATTCTGAATTTGCGAAATCACTAGATTACATTCAATTAAATATGAATGATTCATGTCTAATATCAGAGATTAAATCCATATATATGGATGAAGATACATTTTGTCTATTAGATAGAGGTGGAGCTGGTATATTTATTTTTACATCAACAGGAAAATTAGTAAACCAAATTAATTACTTTGGACAAGCTCCTCATGAATTCACAGATATCACAGCCTTTACTATTGACCCTCATTTAAATCAAATATGTATTTGGGATGTAGGATCAAGATCCATAAAGAAATATACTTATAAAGGAGAATTTGTCAAAACCTATCGAACAGATGTACTTATCAGAGAATTAGCAACATTTCAAAATGAAATAAATCTTTTCATACTGCCTTTCTACTCCAAAGAATGTCCATACTCTATTTGGATAGAAGATCTCAATAACCAAGTTGTTAAAGATTTTGATTATCCAAAGCCCAAAGATGATCAGTTCGAATTTGTCAATACATATTGTAATAAAGAAGCAAATAGTTCATACTATTATGATAGAAACTACGATCAACTCCTGTACATTACATCAGATACTCTCCAAACAGTTTATTCCATCGAATTAACGCAAAGATTAAGTAATGATTTGAGAATAAAAGATCCTTCCTCTTTTAAATGGGAAAATTTTGCGATGATGTGGAATTTTAGTATTTCCCCAAAATATCTTTTAATGAATTACTACTATTATGAACAAGAAAAACCTTATAAATGGGTATTACTAAATCGCAATACCAATGATATTAAAATAGCAAACAATATGATCAATAATATGGATTCGGTTCAAGCAGAAACACAATCAATCTTCTTTTTGAATGAACGAACCTGGTGTAGGGTCATCGAATCAACCAATCCAAACAATTGCAATATAGCATTACAGATAATTAATTTGAAATAATTATGCACAGAACGAGTCATAATTCGGGAGAGCGGCTTTGTATTGAAATTAGGATGACACGAAAAGACACAGGCTTCTTCGATGAAATCGTCACGCTCAAATGTAACACAGCAAGTCCTGTCAAAGTAAAAATAAGAGGGCAAGTTCAGTTATTGAACAAAAGGGAGCCTGCCTGAAAAACCTCAGAAACTACAACGGCAAGCTCCCCGAAACCCCTTAGAAAGGATGTGTATGAAGGTAATATAAACCGTACAAAACAGAATGATGCAAGTTCAGTACATCATTCGACTATCTTGATCCTCTATAGAAAAGGCAAAGGTAGAAAATTTACTGAATTAAAAACAATAAAACAAAGGTACGAAAAATGAAAAAGCGTATATTTGGAGCAGCACTTTTAATCGCAATTGCAGTGACTGCCGGTTGGAACTTCAACCAGAGTAAAAATGAAGTAGTGTTATCAGAATTGGCATTGGCTAATATTGAAGCTATAGCCCAAGGGGAACTTCAGTCCGGTGTAGATGCTGATACTAAAGACTGTTACCGAGAATGGGTTGGTGGAATGGGTGGAGGCTACGTTTATGTCTGTAAATGTTTTCCTGGGTCCAATAATTTATTTTGTATTTAATTAATGTAAACAGGATGCATCAAGGTGAAAAGATGACAAATGCAGACACACTTTGATGCATCTCTTAAACTAATAGAATATGAAAATAGCCAATTACATTTACACATTGATAATACTTTTTATACTTGTGTGTTGCAATAAAAACAATGGAGCTACAAGTTTTGAAAGAATTACACTAAAAAACGAATATGTCGACTTATCTAAATATTTAGATTTTGAATTTATTCCATTGGAAACAACCAAGGATAATTTAATTGGAATCATTTCAAATATAAAAATGACAAATGATAGGATTTTTATATTTGATAGTTATAAGGCTAATGCTCTTTTTGTCTTTGATAAGAAAGGTAAGTATATTACTCAAATAGGTTCTCCAGGAATGGGACCTGGAGAATTTGCCTATTTAGCAGGATTTGATATCGACATCATTAATAACAATATAATAATCTATGACTTTAAACGTAAATTTATGTATTACGACTTGGATACATATGAACTTATTTCTGAAAAAAACTTGGATATTAGTTGCTGCGACTTTATGGCTCTTCCTCAAGGTAAATATGCTTTTTTTCATACAAATGGATTTGAATGTTTAGGGAAACAAAAAAACAACTATGTATTAATAACAGATACTTTATTTAATCCTATAAATGCATATTATAAAGCTGAATTTACAACTCCTATTGTAAGTAGAAATTCATCATCTAATTTCTACAAATTAGACAATTATTATTATATATATAATCATTTATTACCTTATGTATATAAGATAACAGACAGAGCATTTGAGCCAATCTATGAATTATTTTTAGAATCCTATCAATTCCCTACAATGGATTTTCTAAAAAAAGAGACAAAAGGTAAATCTGATTATACAAAAACAATAGATAATCATGATTTTATATCCAGTTTTGGTTTATATGAGACAAAAGATTTCTTATGGATTCCGTTTCATAAAAGTAATATGCCTCCTTGTACTGGATTTTATGATAAAAAAGAAAAAAAAGGATATATATTATCTTTATCCGATTATTTTAAATCAATTAATTTAGGAGTCTTACCATTTGCAAAAGGAAATACAGATGAATGTCTTATTTGCGAAATAAAATTTGATGAAGACAAAAAAACAACAATTAAAAATAAAGTTCTAAAAGATGCTATAGAGAATAAATCACCAGATGACAATCCTATATTATGTTTAATAAAAGCAAAACAATAATGAAACATCAACACCTAATCATAATTATTATATTTATTTTTTCTTCATGCAAGAAAAATGACTATATAAAAGACTATTTGATAACAAATAGAGAAAACGTATATTTAACCTCTTCAATCTTGTTTTCAACGAATAATAATAGTTCTTATTTTTCAGATTTAAAAATAATGCAAAAAAAATGTATTATAAGTGATTCTAAAAGTGATACTATATTTAGAATATTCAATAACAATGATTTTTCAACTCATTGTTTTTTCACAAAATCAGATAATAGATATATAATAAATCCCTATAATCTATCATTTACTACAGAAGTAAAAAATAAAAATAATGATGTACTATTCATTGATGGAAATTGTCGTTTAAACAGCATATCTGTTAAAAATAAAAAAATCACAAACCATAAAATGACTAAACCTACACCTTTACCATATGCTATTGATTATAATATATCTTCCAAGTATATATATGGTAATCAAAAAGATAGCCATAGTATGTATTCTTTCTATTTCTATTCCCCAGACTCAGGACTTTATTGGATAAGACCAGCAGATAAGATAAAAAAAATATGTAATGATCCTCTTATCTGTAGTAATAACTTATGTATAAATGAACCCAAGAATACACTTGTTGTAGCTTATCGATATGTAAACTTTATATCTTTATACAATCTGGATGGAGAGTTAAAAACCACTATCCAAATAGGTGAAGATATTGCTAAGCCCTACATTCACAAAGATCTTGGTATAAAACCAGAAAAAACAAAAAAATACTTTATTGATATATACGGAACAAGTCAATATATATATTGTTTATTTAGTGGTAGCTACGATTTTTCCACAAATTCAACAGTTTTTATATTTAAATGGAATGGGATACATGTAAAAACATTACAATTAGATCATCCAATAAGTAAATTTGCCATTGATGACAAAAATTCTTTTATGATAGGTATTACATCTAATCACTCAGGTGGACAAGATGTTATACGTTACGACTTCTGATATTTTAATAGCCTCATTAAAATAATACTGAAATATAAAAGAGAGCTATCAGTGTTGTAGCCTTTGCTGTAGTTGCTTTAAGGTTGTATATGCCTATAATAAAACAAACCAATATATGATTATAAGACCCCTTATATACCTACTATTTTTTCTATCTACCTGCACATCCCTTAAAGACAGGTCATTAATTCACGCCTTCAAATTTACGGATAAAAACAGGCAGGAGTTAAAACGCGTATTGGGACAATATCAAGAAGACTCCCCAAAATTTGCAGCATCTCATTTCATCATCCGAAATATGTTAGGGAAACAGTCGGTGGACACAAACTCCATCAAAGCCTCTCAACCCTATTTTGATGCGTGGGCTGCCTACTTTGAAAAGTACGGTCGATATAAAAACGGTGCCCACTATGTTATTTGCGATAGTATCAATCGGCTGCATCCAAATAAAAGAGTGCATACTCGATATATACCAGATCTCCAACACATATCCGCTGATTTTCTAATCCGCCACATCGACTATTGCTTCCATATATGGCAACAATATCCGTGGTGTAAAGACATTGACTTTGACACATTTTGTAAATACATTCTTCCATATACGACAAGCAACTGTTATTGGGAATATGCTTCTGATTTTTTTCTTGAAAAATATGCAGAACTGCGAGACACTGTTCAACAAAAATCATACAAAGAAATCGGAGCTATCCTGTCGAAAGATGTTGACAGGACCTTTGCTCAAAATTGGGTGCTTTTTACTCGAAAATATCCGGGATTGCTTCCCACCACCTTTGAAAACCTTGCAAAAGCACAGATCGGGACCTGCTTGGAAGCAAATATCTATAAAATAGCTGCATTACGGGCAAACGGTATTCCGGCAGCTTTAAATACTTTTCCTAACTGGGGCAACGCCAACTCTCCCCATTTTTGGACGGAAATAATCGGAGATGAACACATTGAGAAATTGTACGATAATACCCAACGGCCATACATTTCAGATAGTGATATACTGGTCGACAATATATTCTGGAAAAACACCTACAGCCCGACAGTAAAAGATACACTCCCCCATGTTTCCATACAATACTGTAGAACGATTCCAAAGGTGTACAGGATTAATTATGAGATACAACAAAACTGTTTGGCACTCAGAGCAAAAGAAGAAATCCCCGATTTCTTCAGGAACCCGGGAATAGAGGACATTACGGATAAATACATCGTATGCAAAGACATCAAAGTTCCCCTATGGGACAACAAACACAAAAAAGAATATGTCTATTTATGCTGTTATGACGATAATAATTGGATTCCGGTATGTTGGAGCATCCCAAGAAAAAAACAAGCCTTATTTACTAAAGTCGGTGTGAATGTGCTTTACCTGCCGGCTTACTACGAAAACGGGGCAATTATTCCGGCAGGAGATGCCTTTATACTCAAAGAGGATGGAGAATTAAAATACTTTTCACAAAAAGCGAGCAAAAACGAAACATCTGCAACATTCTACTCGAAAATGCCATACCGCCAGCACACGGCGTTACAGGCTGCAGGAACAATCGGAACCCGTTTTTCCATTTGCAACAAAAAAGATTTGTCAGACAGTCTAAACGTATATACAATTGAGAAACTGCCTTTTTATGAAGACAGTTTCAAAATTCCGACAAACAAGAAATACCGCTATTTGGTTTGCGATTTTCAAAACACTCCGGCTTTCCAAGATGCTTATTCCATTGCAGAAATAAAGATTTTCGGAAAAAACCGGCAACAGTTGGAAGGGAAGCTGACAGGAACAAAAGGAATAAGTGACAATAAACTCGAAAACGTAATGGATGAAGACAGGGTCTCGTTTTATCAACCTGATAAATCAGAGAAACGCCAATATATCGTTTTCGACCTCGGCCAACCTCGTGAAATCGAAAAAGTCGAGTTTTACCCAAGAAGCGACGACAATAGAATTGTTACAGGAGAATTATATGAATTATTCTATTGGGATAAGAAATGGATTTCATTAGGCCGGCAATATGGTAAAGAAAACAGGCTGGCATTTCATAATATACCTCAAAATGCCCTATTCCGCATTCATAACCATACGCGGGGAAAAGAACATAGGCCGTTTACTTATGAAGAGGGTAAACAGGTATGGTGGTAATACAAAAATCTAAAAGAGCTATACAATGAAAATAAAATTTACCACATTATATTTGATAATACTATTATCTGCTTGTTCTTTTCACCAGAACAAACAATTAGAATACGCCCTTGAATTTGCTGAAAAAAACAGACAAGAACTTGAAAAGACACTGGAACATTATCAAAATGATCCTCAAAAATATAACGCAGCCATATTCCTAATTTCCAATATGATTGGCAAATATGGTTTACAAAGTCCATATCAAGATTCCATAAAAAACATATTAGTTTATGCATTAAATAATAATCAAGTAATAAACAACACGCTAATAATTGAAAGTAAAGCCAAGAAAAAGTGGCAATCTCTTAATACAATCCCTTTAAAAAGATATGACCTCCAGCATATAAAAGCTGATTATTTAATTAGTAATATAGATATGGCTTTCCATGTTTGGAAAAAATACCCTTGGAACAGATCCTTGTCATTTGAAGACTTTTGTGAATATCTCCTACCATACAGAATAGGAGATGAAGAGCTTACTGATTGGAGAGACAAATTTTACAAAAAATATTCACCAATATTAGATGCCTATAAGGGTAACGATGTTGTTGAAGCATGTAACCTGTTAATCAGAGAACTTAAAAAAGATAAATTTTTCCATAATACAGATTTCTCCATTCCACACATGGGAGGTGAATTTCTTTTTAACTACCGTTTAGGTGCTTGTCGTGAAGGATGCGACATCGGAATTTATGCAATGAGAGCATGTGGTATACCTACTGCGATAGATAGATATATCCATTCAACTGTTTATCAAGGAAGTCACACTTGGAATGTTGTACGAGACACTACCGGACATTTCTTACCTTTCTGGTATACAGTGTTTGAAGCAAGTAGAGACATGAAGGACGATGGACGAAGAAAGGGCAAAGTTTATCGAAGTTTTTTTGGTATACAGAATCATTATACGGCAAATGAAATACAAAATAAAGCTATCCCGACTTTGTTCCGTGATCCATTTATAAAAGATGTGTCAGCAAATTATTTTGGGGAAAATAATGTCCAAATCCCGATACAAAGTGAATGCGACTTAGCCATGTTAGGTGTATTCAGTCCTAAAGGTTGGATTGCAATTGATAAAACTATTGTAGAAAAAGGAGTTGCAACTTTTCACAACTTAGAAACCAACATCGTATTCCAACCATTGGTTCTACAAAAAGGACATATACACCCCGAAGGCTTTCCATTTGTTTATGACGGAAAAAAGATGTATTATTTTATTCCAGACACAACACAATGGGACACAGTTCCTATTACTCGCAAATTTCCGCTTCAACCATACCAGATCAATTATATGAACCAAAATCTACATGGAGCAATAATCGAAGGGGATAAAGACATTGCTTTCAAACATTCCACAACACTTGTGATCACCCCTGACACTATAATAGGGAATCGTCATTCTGTGTTATTAAATAATCCGGTAAAATGTCGCTATATACGCTTAAAAGCACCTAAAGGAAAACAAATCGAATTAGCGGAACTATCTTTATACGATAGTAACAACCAATATATTCCTATGAAAATATCGCATAGTCCAAACCCTTTATTGCCTTTGGCAGAATATAAAGTGACTAACCTATGCGATCAAAATCCTTTATCTTATTTCATTTCAAAAGACACATCAGCAATGGTTGTCTTTGATTTGGGAAAGGAAATCGAAATTGCAGAAGTAAAATATATTCCTCATAATGATGAGAACTTCGTCATACCGGACGATTTGTACGAATTATATTTTCAAAACGGAAATAAAGGATGGGAATCTTTAGGAATGCAATCTCCTGATAAAGGAACATTATATTATAGAGTTCCCAAAGGGGCTTTATTTTGGCTTAAAAACAAATCAAAAGGAAAAGAAGAACAGGTCTTCTTCTTCAAACAAAAAAAACAATTTTTTTCATTTGAAATCAATAAAGACAATGAAATTTATAAATAACATACTTAATTGGGGAATAAACTTATTACTATTAAGTTTTATATTCATCGCTCTATGGTTCTTTTGCCAAGTTTTCTTATTCACGTCTTTCCGTATCCCCAGCGACTCTATGGAGCCTGAACTGATTGAAGGGGACGCTATCCTTATCTGGAAACCGACGTTAGGAGCAAGGCTTTTCAACCTCAATGCAACACTGCGGTTGGAGCAAGTCGAGATTCACAGGACTCCCGGACTTCGAAAAATCAAAAGGAATGATGTGCTGGTTTTCAACTTTCCGCATCCGAACAATTGGGACAGGATCGAGATGCACATTTTGAAGTACTATGTCAAACGATGTATCGGACTGCCGGGAGACACACTTTCCATCAAGAATGGTCGATTTCGAGTAGAAGGGATAGATGAGCCACTCGGAAACATCAAGTCACAACAAAAGATCGGACAGACTTTGCCAGAAGAGTTTCCGAGTGGTGTATATCGCTGTTTTCCATACGATTCCATTATCGGTTGGAATATTCAAAATTTCGGGCCACTCTATATTCCTAAAGCAGGTGACCAATTACCAATGAACCAAAAAAATTATCGGTTGTATCATAAACTGATTGCTTGGGAGCAAAAAGCTAAAGTAGAATATAAAGATTCAACCGTTTTCCTTAATGGTAAACCAATAAAAGACTACTGTTTTCAGAAAAACTATTATTTCATGGCCGGAGATAAAGGAGAAAACTCGCAGGATTCACGTTATTGGGGGTTACTACCGGAAGAATATATTGTTGGCAAAGCGGCTTTCATCTGGAAATCGGTTGATCCCTACACCGGCAAATTTCGTTGGGAACGTTTCTTTAAAACAATACACTAACAAATAGCATATGAACATAAAATTATTCATTTTCCTAATGATACTACTCTCTGCCTGTTCTTCTCAGGACAACCGGTTGGAATATGCTTTGCGGTTCGCCGAAAGCAACAGGACAGAATTGGAAAAGGTGCTCGATCATTATTCCACAGACCCTGAGAAACTGGAGGCCGCCCGTTTCCTTATCGAAAATATGCCATATCATTATGGTTATGAAAGTTGGCAACAAGACACCATTAAACAAATTTTGGCTGATGCCGTTAAAAGAAAATCCGTTTACGGAAATGATTTGCTGATTATAGATAAAAAACATCTGGATAGATGGAGTTCCTATTCGCATTATTACGGAGAAAAAATATATGACTCCAAAATAATAACTGCCGATTATCTGATCGAGAATATAGACCTCTCTTTTGAAGTCTGGAAAAAATATCCATGGAACAAACATCTCTCTTTCGATGACTTTTGCGAGTTTATACTCCCTTACAGGATAGCCAATGAACCACTCAGCAACTGGCGAAAAAAATATTACGAACACTATATGCCCAAGTTGGATTCCCTTTATAAAGGAACGGATGTTATCGACGCATGTAACGCTGTCAACCAGGTTCTCAAAAAAGAATGGTTTTATTATAATACAGATTTTTCCCTGCCCCATCTTGGAGGCGATTATCTTTTCACCACCCGGGTAGGATATTGCAGGGATGCTTGCGATGTGGCAACTTATGCAATGCGATCGGTCGGGATTCCTATCACAACGGATTATTATATCTACTCGCCGGATCTGAGAACCTGGCATTGTTGGAATGTAGTCAGGGATACCACAGGTCGGTGTTACCCTTTCTGGTATACAAAAGATGAGGTGGTACGCTCCGTAACCAATGACGGCAGACGCAAAGGGAAAGCATACAGGGATTGTTACGGCATGCAGAGCGGACGCTTCAAAAAGTGGGCTACTGATAACGACGTACTTCCTTTTTTCAGGAATTGTTTTGTCAAGGATGTCACGGACAATTATTCGGGACTGAATGAAATTTCTTTACCGATAGCTGTCTCGGGATGCAAATATGCGTACCTCGGAGTATTCAAGAATGGAAGTTGGGAGCCTGTCGATATTGCACAGATTGAAAAAGGACATGCTGTTTTCCAGAATATCGAGCCGGATATTGTATTCCTGCTTTTATATGTGAATAATGGTAATATTAAAACGTATGATTATCCGTTTGTTTATGACAAACAAAGAATTATCTATTTCAAACCGGATACGTTACAACAGGAAATTGCTTGTTTAAAAAGGAAGTATCCCTTTCAGGAGTATCTTTTTAAATATCTGAATCGAAATACGATAGGGGCAACAATAGAGGAAAGTAATTCTCCCGTATCGGCTCAAAAGCATCTATTATACAGGTTTACCGATACGCTTCTAACAAACCGTAAGATCATTTCAATCAACCAACCGGGTAAGTTCCGCTATTTGCATCTGAATTCTCCCCTTGATCATCGGGTGGAACTTGCAGAATTCACTATTTACCGCGATACTTCAGAAACTCAGACAGTCCCTATTCAACTATACCGCAATGTAGAAGGATTATATCCTACGGATCAATACTCTGCCAAATGTGTATTGGATGGTAACCCTTTAACCTTCTTTAGGTCAAAAGAAGACAATGTGACATTAACCTTTGATTTGGGTAAAGCTACTGAGATCAAAAAGATATTATTTATTCCCCGGAATGACGATAATTTCATAGAACCGGAAGAGCGTTATGAGTTATTTTATCAGAATGGAACAGAAGGCTGGATATCTTTAGGACAACAAGTTGCAACTTGCAAAGAATTATATTTCACCGTACCTCATGGGGCGATATTCTGGCTTCGTAACTTGACAAAAGGGCATGAGGAACAGCTATTCTTTATAAAAGAGGGGAAACAAGTATTTTCCTGCGACATTAATTTTTCAAAAGAGAATGCATCATGAATTTAAAGCTGCTACATATATTCCTGCTTTCCACAGCCGGGACATTCCTGCTCTGCACACCGTTCATTAATACGGTAGAACTGGCAAACGGACTGGTGACCGGAAAAATGTGCTGGTTTCACCTTGCCATGCTCTTTTTTTCGGTTTGCGTCTTTTTCGTGATGTTAACCAAAAAGGGAACTGTTATTGCCTTTACATTTTCAGATCCTTTGGTATTATTCTTTGCAGGGGGTGTACTTATAACGTATAAGTGGAATCTCAACCCGGAGCCGGAAAAGCTAATATTTGCAGGCCAGTTGGTTATTCTATGGTTTCTGCTACGATATGTATTGACAGCATACCGGGAATTTAAATTCTTTTTCCTGTTTGTACTGATGTTCACCGGACTAATAGAAGCAGTTTGGGGCATGCAGCAACTACATGGTTATAGTCATTCCAATCATTCGCTTTTCCGGCTGACGGGTTCTTTCTTTAATCCGGGGCCTTACTCCGGATATATTGCGGTCATACTGCCGGTTTGCCTGTGGACGGCGTTGCGGTTTCAAAAAGGGATGCATTATTTTGCCTGGATATGCGTCGGAGCTATCCTGATTGTCCTGCCTGCCGGAATGAGCCGGTCGGCGTGGATAGCGGCGGTCGTGGCTTGCGGATGGGTGTGTTGGACGGAACGGATCGGATGGAAAAAAACGAAAGCTGTATATAGAAGGTATAAGAATGCTACAATTCCTTTTATTGTGATTGTAGCTATATTGGCAGGATGCACGGTAATGGAGATATATGAACTGAAACGGGATTCGGCGGACGGGCGATTGCTGATGTGGAAAGTGACAACAAAAGCGATTGCCGGACAGCCGCTTGCAGGAACGGGGTTAGGCGGATTCCCGGCGGCATACGCGGAGGCGCAAGGCGAGTATTTCGCAACAGGGACCGCAACAGGCCAGGAGAAACAGGTGGCGGGATGTCCGGAATATGCGTTCAATGAATATCTGCAGATCGGGCTGGAACAGGGAATCGGAGGGTTGATCGTGTTCGTGTTGTGGCTGGGGAGCATGGCGTACTATGGGATCCGGAACAGGCAGCATGGGGCGGTCGGAGGCGTGTTGGCGTTAGCGGTGTTTGCGGTGTCGTCCTATCCGTTGCAGTTGCCGTCGTTTTGGATGATACTGGTGTTTTTGGGGGGCGATATGCGTGACGAAAGATGGGACGCAAGCAAGATCATCCGCCTTATCTGTGTCATCAGCGTACCCTATAACTATAATAAGCCTGTTGTCGCTTGCATCCGTCTGCCTGTTCATCTTGCAGAAAGGGCAATATGAGGTTTATAAACGGTGGGGATGGATGCAGACGGTCTATAATAACAAGGCGTATGAGTCGGTTTCAGAAGATTATAAAGACTTGCATGACAAGTTGAAGCATAAACCGGAATTTTTGTTTGAAGAGGCGCAATGCCTCAGCAAGACGGGACAACACGCCGAAGCGATACGGGTGC
>ERZ773243.2499-NODE-2499-length-15322-cov-5.661689_pt1 | contig 15322 bp, 10 predicted proteins | sample MGYA00580520_ERZ773243 | MGnify/ENA primary metagenome ERZ773243 (study PRJEB29015, sample SAMEA2737747) | human gut metagenome | biome: human gut; feature: human-associated habitat; material: faeces | place: China | collected 2012 ... | reverse complement strand
TTTGGTATACAGCTTGAAGCATTTGGAACATCTTTAACGAACTTCTCAAATTCCGTAGAAGGTGTAAATCCGGAAAATGTGAACAAAGCCGCAGAAGCCGGAAAAGCATTAGCAGATATGGCAAATGCAATACCAAATACTGGAGGCGCTATAGCTAAAGTTATAGGCGACAATACAACTGATGTTTTTGGCACGCAACTTGAATCGTTTGGAACATCTTTAACGAACTTCTCAAATTCTGTGGCAAACGTAAATCCAGAGAATATCAACAAAGCTGTTGTTACAGGAAAAGCGTTATCTGACTTAGCCAACAGTTTACCGGAGACAGAAGGTTTCTTTAGTAAGATAGCAGATTTCGGTACATTCGGAGATGATTTGTCATGGTTTGGATCATGTTTAGTAAACTATTCTACTTCTGTAGCAGAAATCAATACAGATAAAATCTTGGAGATCAATAAAGCAATAAGGTCATTGATTATCCTGTCCAATGATATTTCAGCTGATGGATGTAAGGGTCTGACTACATTTGGAAAGTCATTATCAAAAATCGCTAAAAATGGATTAAGCAGTTTTGTAACAGCTTTTAGTGATGCCAAAGATCAGATCATTAACACAGGAAGTCAAATGATTACTGATTTCATAATTGGGGTGGAAGCAAAGCATCCAGATTCGAATGCCGAATTTAGAACGGTCGCACAGTCAGCGGTAGATACAATCAGAACATATCATGCTAGTTTCAGTCTTGCTGGAGCATATTTAGTTGATGGATTTGTCAACGGAATCAGCGCCAATACATACAAAGCGGCTGCACAGGCTAAAGCAATGGCTTCGGCGGCAGTTGTGGCTGCAAAAAAAGAGCTGGATGAACATTCTCCGTCAAAAGTATTTTATGGAATTGGCGATTTTGCAGGTAAAGGTTTTATAAATGCACTTGCTGATTATACAGATAAAGCAGAATATGCAGGACAAAATGTTGCTAAAGCTGCTGTTAACGGTTCGCAGAATGCAATTGGAAAAATTGTAGATGTATTAAACAATGGAATAGATGCTGAACCAACAATTCGACCTGTTGTAGATTTATCGGATGTGACAAAAAGTGTTTCAGATTTGAATACCTTATTCAGTTATGAACAGGCTATGTCATTAGGAAGTCAGATAGAAGTAACACGTAAGGCGAAATTTCAAAATGGAAATGCAAACGACATAATTTCTGCGATTGATAAGCTTGATGCATCATTAAGCAGATTCAGAGGAGATACTTATAATCTGAATGGTATTACGTATGATGATGGAAGCGTAGTTGCAGAAGCAATCAAGACTCTTGTTAGGGCTACAATAGTGGAAGGGAGAATATAAAACATGGCAAATAAAAAATGTAAGAACGTGACATGTGGTATCCAATCGGGTACCACTAATGTTTTATATTTTACATGGGTATGGAATGGATATATACCAAGTACTCATAAGGACTGGAGTAAAAATAAAACCACTAAAGACTTTAAATACCAGATTCAGTATACAACGGGTGATGGTGTGTGGTTTTGGGGAGAAAATGGCTCGACAATTGCAAATAATGTTCGTAATCTTACATATTCAATTCCCTCTAATGCAAAGAAAATACGATTCAGGATTAAACCGGAGTCGAATACATACAAGAATAATAATGTAGATACAGCATGGTATACATCTGAATATACAGCATGGAAAGAATATAAAGTCGTCGCAGACAAAACACCAGCAACACCAAGCACACCAACTTTGAGTGTAAGTGGAAATCTTCTTACAATGGAATTAGATACATACGATGAGAATACGAAGTCAGTGTATTTCTATGTTGTAAAAAATGATACAAAACGATATGGCGAATATTCAGCAGATGTAGTTAAAAACCATGTAAGTATGACGATTGCAGTAGATGCTGGTGCAGAATACAAAGCAAAGGCATGTGGAAGCAATCAAAAAAATGATCATATGGGTTCTTTTGAGACTGGAGAGTGGTCTGAGTATTCATCGAATGTGTCTCCATGTCCTAACACACCGAGCTGGATATCTTATTATGCCAAAACATCAACAGAAGTAAGGCTTGACTGGACACATTCTAAGGGCGCAACAAGTTTTGAAGTGCAGTATACAGAGTATCAAAGGTACTTCGATAGTTCTGGAAATGTTACATCACTTACAGTTAATGAAGAATCTGATTATAGTCATGCCGAGGTCTCTGGTCTTGAAACAGGAACAAAGTATTTCTTTAGGGTCAGGGCAAAGAATGACGCTGGTTATTCCAGTTGGTCTGAGATTGTATCTGTAATTGTTGGAGAGGTACCGGATGCACCAACAACTTGGGCAGATGCATACACAGCAGAGGTTACACATTCGCCTGTTTTATATTGGACTCATAATTCTGGCGACAGTTCAAATGAAACAAAAGCGGAGCTGTATATTAGTATCAATGGTGTTTATGTCGGTGCGTTATACGATACAGAAAAGAAGAAACAGGGGCAAATATGCTCATTTCCTTTGAGCAATCTCGGAATGACATTTTCATCAGATACAAAAATACAGTTTAAAATACGAACCATGGGAATCCTTCAAACAAAAACAAACGGAAATGAGGCTTGGAGTCCTTGGTCCACAACAAGGACAATTCAATTGTACCAAGCGCCAACGTTGACCGCCACAATAAATGGTTTAGATGAAAATAAAAACCTTTTGGCATATCCGTTGACATTAGTATATGAATCGGGTCCAACTACACAGAAACCAATTAGCTGGTATCACGAAATAACTGCTGGAAATACATATGAAACTGTTGATGAAACAGGTCAAGTTAAAACTGTAATGAAAAACGATATTATTTGGTCTGAGTCATTCAACGCATCTGAACGATCAACAACTTTAACCATTAATCCAGCATTGACATATTTGGAAAATGGGGAAGTATACGTTGTAAAAACTGTAGTTGGAATGAATACTGGATTGTCAGCATCACATGAGCAATATTTTAAAGTATCAATGTTGGAGACAGCGATTGATATAGAAGCGGTCGTCAGTTATAACACTAAAAATTATACAACATCAATTGAAGTAGCTGTGTATGATAAGATTCAGGATAATGAGTTGGATTCTATAATTGATGAAAACGGTGAAGTAGTGTATGCAAATGGTGGGAAATTGTTGGATGACGCATTAGTTTCTATATATAGAAGAGAATATGATGGATCATTTACTGCAATAGTAAAAAATGCTATAAACCGTGAGCATAACACTTTTATTGATCCGCATCCAGCATTAGATTATGCGCGATACAGAGTGGTTGCAAATTTAACTGGAAACGGAAGTTTTGATTTCTATGATGTGCCAGTATATCCAGTACAAGAGAAAGCAATTATTATTCAGTGGTCCGAACAGTGGCAAAACTATGTCGGAACTGAAGATTTGATTTTAGCAGAACCAAGTTGGAGTGGCTCATTGGTACGGTTACCGTATAACATTGATATATCTGACGACTTTTCAAATGATGTTAATTTGCAAAAATACATTGGTCGAAAAAGACCGGTTAGTTATTATGGAACGCAACAGGAACATACGGCAACATGGTCAGTGGATATACCAAAAGATGATATCGAAACATTATATGCAATACGAAGGCTTGCTAATTATTTTGGAAATTGTTATGTAAGGGAACCATCTGGTACGGGATATTGGGCACAAATAAAGGTTTCATATAGTCAAACACACGCTGAATTGGTAATACCGATTTCATTTAGTATAACAAGAGTTGAAGGGGGTGCTTAAAATGCTGGATTGGACTCAGACTATGTCACAATCTTACAGATTTTATAAAGTTGACCCTGTAACATGGATGGACGGTCAGGAATTAAACCAGATTTCTGACTGTTCTATTAATTGGGATTCAACAAGTAGTACACTCGGTTCTGCATCTATAACAACTTCTGAGGTACTTGAAGAATGCTACATACGAACATATATGGTAGCAATTCAAAATGGGGTAAAAGAAACGATTCCAATTGGTACGTTTTTGTATCAAATGCCATCCAATGATTATGATGGAAAGTGTCAAACAATAAAAATGAATGGTTATACGCCATTGATGGAGTTAAAAGAAAAATCACCGTCAATCGGATATACAATAAAAAAGGGTACAAATTATATGACATTTGCAAGTGAATTGACAGCGAAAAATACAAGGGCACCTGTTATCGCCGTAGAAACAGCAAGTACCCTAAGTTCTAATTTTACAGCTGGCACAGACGATACATGGCTTACGTATCTGACAGATTTAATTGCTACAGATCATTACACATATGATGTAGATGCTTTGGGACACATTCTTTTTTCTCCTGCAATCGCTACAGAGAAAATGCAACCAGTAATGACATTTAATGATGATGAAAGATCCATCTTATTACCAGATGTTACAGTTGAAAGAGATATGTATGACATTCCAAACGTGGTTGAGGTTGTGTATTCGGAAGGTGTCAAAAAACCAATAAGTGCAATTGTTAAAAATACAGATGATAATAGTCCGGTATCAATTAGTAAAAGAGGCAGAGAAATTATTCATCGTGTTGTAAATCCGTCGTTGAGCGGTATACCAAATGAGGAATATGTGAAAGAGTATGCAAGAAATTTGCTCGCAACTTTATCAAAATTAGAATACAAAGTAACTTATACGCATGGTTACTGTCCAGTAAGAGTTGGCGATTGTGTGTTATTGAACTATGAAAGAGCAGGTTTAAAAAACATAAAAGCCAAAGTTATCAGTCAGTCTATTAATTGCGGAATTGGATGCACAGTAGAAGAAACAGCAGTATTTGTTAATAATTTATGGGAAGGCGGTTTGTAACATGGAATTGTCAACACATTTGTTAAAATCATTCGCGAAAGTTGTAAATCAACCTTCAAAAGAGACTTCTAAAACATCAACTATATATGGCGATTTAAAAAACGATAAGAATGATTTTTACGTTAAGATCGATGGGTCAGAGGAATATATCCCTACATATACTGTTGTTAATGGACAAACTGGAGATAGAGTAGTTTGTGAAATACGAAATCATTCAGTATTAGTTACTGGAAATTTATCGTCGCCATCTGCAACTGGTGATGACGTGAAACAAGTATCAGATAAAGTTGATTTTCTTGAAGCAAATAGAATTACAACAGATTATCTCGAAGCTCATTATGCAGAAATTGATTTTGCAAACATAAATGTTGCTAATATTAAACAAGGATTTATGGAATCGCTTTTAGTATCACAGGGAATAATAGCAAATCGTGTTGTTGGTTCAGAGGTGATAGCAACAAACGTTTTAACCGGAGTGAATATCTATGCTGACGATATTGTAGCTGGAACTTTATCAGTAGACAGGCTTGTATTTCGAGGAAGCGAACAGAGCGTAATTTATCAGTTGAATAACATAAGTGGCGCACTTCAGGCAGAGAACGTTGATACGATTAATGGTGAAGTGATTACACCAAGGACAATTGCAGCTGATCGCATTATAGCAAAAAGTATTACAGCAACAGAAATTAATGTACAAAACTTAGTTGCTACAGGATTGATAGAAGCGAATAGACTGACTTCTAAAAATATTGTAGTAGACGATCTGTTTGCCACGGATATTACAGCAGCCGGAAGCATTAAGAGTAGTAATTACGTCTACACAAGCGGTATTTATAGTACAGCAGGTGTAAAAATGAGCATGGCAACCGGTCAGATAATCAGTAGACAATTTGCTATCGATGCATCCGGGAACACTTATTTTGCTGGACAATTATCAGCACCAACAGGAAATATTGGCGGTTTCACAATCGGAACAAATTCTTTATATTCTGGACCTGATAACCTTGGGAGCAACAAAAAAGGTGTTTATATAGGCACAGATGGAATAAGTTCAATTGGGGATAATGGCGGAAAATATGTGCAGATAAGAAATGGAAAAATTACAGGTCATAACAGCGGCAGTATGTCTGGCACGTCTGAGGCTGTAATAGATTTGACAGCGGCAAGTAGTGTTGGTAATAGAGCTTTTGGTTTGGGGGCTCAAGCTGGATTATTATCAGTGTACATGATTGATGAGACAGCTATCAATTTGTCGTCCGCCAAAGGCATTATTATATCTTATGATGGTATATATACTGGCAAATATCAAAGTGGAATGTGTGTGCGAAACAAGACATTACTTTCAGTTGATGGTGATGTTGGATGCTCATTGAATTTATCAAATGCTTTATGGCTTCGTGCACACAATACAGCAGGCACATTAACCAGATTGATTGGTATGAACAGAAATGACAATGTTCATATGGGTGACTATAATGGAGACAATATATCACCAGTATATATCCATGCAAAAGGTAAACAATACAATTTCACAGATGCAGCTTTTTGTCCAAATGTTACGAATGATGTTCCATTAGGATTGTCGAATAAGCGGTGGTCAACTGTTTACGCAAAGACTGGAACAATTAATACCTCTGATCGGACAAAGAAGCATGACATAAAAGATTTGACAGAGGTATATGAAAAGCTGTTTCTTAAGTTACAGCCAAAGTCATTTATATTTAACGACGGCGACCGTGTACATATTGGTGCTATCTCACAGGATGTTGAAGATGCTATGCATGAGCTTGGAATGTCGGCAGAGGATTTTGCAGGATTCTGTAAGGATATTCGGTATGATTATCGGGAATACAACGATGACGGAACACCGGTAGAGGAGAGTCGATACGTTGTAACCGATGACGACGGAAATCCGGTATACGATTACGCATTGCGATATCAGGATTTTATCTTTTTAACAATTCATATGGTGCAGAAGCTATTTATCAAAATGGAAAAAATAGAAACGGAAATGAATGCAATGAAAAAGAAAAATGCTTTATAGAAAGGACTGTAGATTTATATGAAAAAAATAGAGATTAAAACTGGAAAGCTTTATGATATGTATGTCGGTTTTCTATCGAATAATATTGTAAAACTGGAATTTTCAAGAAGAGGTGCTTTGGTTATATGCCGTAATCTTAAGAAGATTGAAACAGAGTTGTCAGAATATATTTCAGCGCGACAGAAATTAATCGAAGAGTACAAAATTGGTGATGAACCATATATTGACCATACGAATCCTCGATATAACAAATTTATGAATGAACTTTATGCAATAAATTCTGTGGATGTTGTTCTGGATATTAATACTATTACAGAAGAAGATCTTCCGAAGAATATTAGTATTGAACAAGTCTTGTTATTGGATTCAATGCTATGCGAGAACGCAAAGGAGTAAATGTAAATGGCTAAACTCATAGAATACGATCAAGTAGAAACGCTTAAAGACGAAGACATATTTTTGATTGATGGCGAACGAGGAACAAAAACTATATCGGCGAAAAATCTTGCAAATGATATCAAAAAAGTTAGTTTGGACGAATTGACCGAATATACGGACGATAAATTTTCTAAACTGGATGATGCAAAACTTGATAAAACTGGAGATGCAAGTAATGTAACTAGCGATATTCAATCTGCAACGATCAGAACGAATCTTACAACTGGGGAAAAACTTGCTGTTTCATTGGGAAAAATTAAAAAATTCCTCAGTGATTTAAAAACTGTTGCTTTTACTGGAAGTTATGCAGATTTGACAGAAAAACCAACATCAATGACAGCAAATGGCGGAAATGCCGATACCGTAAATAATCACACGGTTGATACAGATGTTCCGGAGGATGCAAAGTTTACAGATACAGTATATGATACTTTTGTAAAATCTGGAACCGAAGCAAAAGTTGGTCTTGTTCCGTCACCACCGACTACTGCTGGCACAACTAAATACCTTAGGGAAGATGGAACTTGGGCTGTCCCATCGAGCTCTACAGTTACCGGTATTAAAGGAAATGTTGAAACGGAATACCGCACAGGGAAGGTGAATTTGACATCGGAAAATATCGGTGCGCTTCCTATTAGTGGAGGAAAGTTAACAGGTCAATTACAAGTTGGCGAGAAAGTTAAACTTTATACCAGCAGCGAGGGTGGAAACATTCAGATTATATCACCAGATGATATCGGTTTAAGATGGGAACTGGATGCATTCAAAGGTGATTTGAGGTTTATTTGTTTTAATAATGATGGTACCGTCAAAAAAATCTGCCAGTTAACAAAAGATGGAACGCTTATCGCAAACAATGCAACACAATCAGCAGCAGGCTTAATGAGTCCGAAAGATAAGGAAAAATTGGACAATCTTTCTAATGCAATAACCATTGGTGGGGATACAGCGAGCAATATCGTATCATTTACAGCATCAACCGCAAGAGAAAATCTCAAAAGCGGCGAATCCCATGCGACACTGTTCGGAAAGATTGTAAAGTGGTTTTCTGATCTGAAAGAAGTTGCATTTACCGGAAAAATCCCATGGTCTGACGTGACAGGTAAACCGAGTACATACGCACCATCCAGCCATACGCATGATGAACGATATTATACAGAAAGTGAAGTTAATTCTATATATTCTGGTATTATGCAGAATCTTATCAGCGGAGACGAAAATGTGACGACAAAATTATCAAAAAACATTGCAAATGGAGATGCGACGCTTGATAACAGAATAACAGCAGTTGCCAACGCATTAAAAGGATATCTTCCGTTGTCAGGCGGAACGTTAACGGGAAGTTTAGATATTGAATCTGGAAAATATATCCATGGAACACATACAAACGGAACAATTCTTGACATTCTGGGATTAAATAAGAACAATAACTGCCATGTCGGGAATAATACAACTCCGACGTTTCTTCATGGAGCGGGGTATCAATTAGATATATCTGGAGCATTCATTTGTCCGAATGTATCGAACCAGATGTCTTGCGGAACAAAAAATAAATTATGGACAACTGTTTTTTCGAAAACAGGCGCTATTAATACCTCTGATCGTACAAAAAAACATAATATTATCGATTTAACGGAAGCGTATGAGCAGCTGTTTTTAAAATTAAAACCGAAGTCATTTATTTTTAACGATGGCGATCGTGTACATATTGGTGCTATCTCACAGGATGTCGAAGATGCTATGCAGGAACTTGGAATTGAACCGAGACAGTTTGCTGGGTTCTGTAAGGATATCCGGTACGAATATACGGAGTACAACGAGGAAGATGGAACTCCTGTGGAATCTTCGAAAGTTCCATGTAAAGATGAAGATGGAAATATCATTTATGATTACGCATTGCGGTATCAGGAATTTATCTTTCTAACTGTTCACATGGTGCAGAAGCTTTGGAATCATGTGGAAACATTAGAAAAGGAAAACATAGAGACGAAAAATCAGATCAAATCAATGCAGCAGGATATTGCAGAATTAAAAAAATCAAGAGCCTAGGAGCCGATTACATGACCATGTGTTGTGTAGCCGGCTCTTTTGAATAACAAGCCTTCGGGCAGAAAGAGAGGAAAAAAGAAAATGAAAGAATTTGACAAAGTAAACGTGATTTATGGAGTAATTGCCACGATGGGGGTGGCACTGTTCGGGAAGTACTGGTTCCTGTTTTTTGGATTTCTGGTATTAAATGCGGTTGATTACATTACCGGATACTGCAAGGCGAAGTTCTACAAAAAGAACGAGTCCAGTGCGATCGGTGCAAAAGGAATCTTAAAAAAAGTGTGGTACTGGATTGTAATTGGTATGGCATTTTTTGTTTCAATGAGTTTTGTACATATGGGGGAGATCATCGGCATTAATCTTTCGTTTGTGCAGCTCTTCGGATGGTTCACGCTGGCAACATATTTGATTAATGAAATCCGTAGCATCTTGGAAAACCTGGTAGAAATGAATGTGAAGGTACCGCAGTTTTTAATTGCAGGGCTGGATATCACACAGAAATTACTGGATACCAAAACAGAAGTTACAGATTCAAAATAATATATGATGGTAGGTTGTCTCTGAATAATTAGAGGCGGCTTACCATCAACAGCGAAAATAGCATTCCCTCTTATTTTTTTCCGTATGTAGGTTACAGTTGAAACATTTATGATTACCTCAGAATGGAGGTGATCGTTGTGCAAGAAAAATATTTGCTATCTATTAAAGAAACTTCTGATTTATTTGGTATAGGACAGCATCGATTAAGAGAACTGGTTCGGGATGATTACGAATGTAAATATCATTTGATGATTGGACGCGTTATACGGATTAAACGAGAACCATTTGAAAAATTTATAAGCAAAGTTGAGCAGATATAAATTATCGACATCGTGCTTCGAATGTGATATCATCTAAGAGTATTCGTTCGAGGCACCTTTTTATGGAGGGCTGAGAATATGGCAAATAAAACAGTATCAGAAAAAAATAAACCTATACGAAAGAAGTTACGTGCTAATGAGTATTACAATCCCAAAACAAAACGGTATGAGTATCACTATAAAGATGCTTTAGGGAAAGAACGAGTGATTAGCTCATATAGACTGGACGTAACAGATCAGTTGCCAAAAGGTAAACGGAGCGGAAAGAGCTTGCGTGAAAAGGAGGCAGAATTAAACACACAGCTTGAAAATCATATTGACATCGATGGGGCAAAACTTACTTTACTTGAGGTTATGGATCGATATTTAGAAAACCTTTATAATAGGAAAGAATTAAGTCCAAATACTAAAATGGGTTATAATGTAACTGTAAATACATTAAAAGAATACCGTCTTGGACATATGGAGATAGGTAAGATCAAACCAGAGCATTGTGAAGACTGGTTGTCTGACATGAAAAAGAAATATAGAGGGTCATCTATACAATCGCAAATCAGCCTTATAAAGAGAACATTTGAGTATGCTATTGACTATGATTATATTGTGAAGAATCCGTTTAGAAGAATTACGACTGACAGAAGCGATAGCAAACAGATGGAAGCGCTGACTATACAAGATATGAACAGGTTTTTGGAGTTTTGTTCAACAGATGCACATAGTAAACACTGCTATGATATGATTTATATTTTGTTTTGGACAGGCATGAGAGTGTCCGAATTATGTGGGCTTACTTTGGACGATATAGACTTGAATAAGAGGATGATACGTGTTGAAAAACAGTTATTATGTCTGAATCATAAACATGTAGTGCGAAAACCTAAAACATCAAATGGAATAAGATTCATTCCTATGACAGATGGTGTGTACAATAGTTTTGAACGTGTACTGAAAAATCGATATTTAAAAGGTGATATCGAACCGGTTTGCTATGATGAGAGGGGTAATGCATACGAAGGGTTTGTGTTCTTGGCAACAAGAAGCCGTAAAACAATTGTTAGGGCTCATGTTGAGGAATATTTGCAGAATTGCATTAAGCGTTTCAATATTGTAAATCCAGATACACCAATTCGGAAGTTTGAACCTCATATTTGCAGACATACTTTTGCAACTAATATGCAGACGCTTACGCCAAAGACACTTCAATATATTTTGGGGCATGGTAATATTAGTACGACAATGAACAACTACGTAGATGCGAAGCCTGGAGCGCAGCAATTGACAGAGATCAATGAGCTGGCAAATACTATGGTAGTTATTTAGTATAATTTTTAGTATACTAAATACGTACTAAATAGTTTGAGTAATAAAAAGGAACAAGACGTACCAAAGAGCAACGAAATGTAATTTGGCTGATAGCTGGAAACCGCATGGTTGCTGGATATTTTAAGAAACAGCGGGAGATGAAAATAAATGATAGCGATCATTGACTATGATGCAGGCAATTTAAAAAGCGTACAAAAGGCACTTGACTTTTTACATCAGGAATGCGTGATAACGAGGGATTTTCATGAAATCCGTCAGGCAGACAAGGTGATCTTACCGGGGGTTGGTTCTTTCGGTGAGGCGATGGTCCAGTTAAAAAAATATGAACTGGATAAAGTGATACAGGAAGTGGCGGAGGAGAAAAAGCCATTTCTTGGCATCTGCCTTGGTCTGCAGCTTTTATTTGAGGGCAGTGAGGAAAGCAGCGGAGTGGAAGGTCTGCATTTGTTAGATGGGCAGATTCTGCGTATACCAGATACAGAGGGATTAAAAATACCGCATATCGGATGGAATTCACTGGATCTATGGAATAATGGAAGGCTCTTTGCAGGATTGCCGGAGCATCCATATGTTTATTTTGTTCATTCTTATTATCTGAAAGCAAAAGATGACAGAATTGTGAAAGCAACTACGGAATATGGCACACATATTCATGCTTCCGTGGAACAGGACAATATCTTTGCATGTCAGTTCCACCCGGAAAAGAGCAGTACAGTCGGACTTAAGATACTAGAAAATTTTGCCGGGATTTAAGACAGGAGGATAAAAATGTTTACAAAACGAATTATTCCGTGTCTGGATGTGAATAACGGACGTGTGGTAAAGGGTGTTAATTTCGTAAATTTAAGGGATGCAGGAGATCCGGTTGAGATCGCAGCGGCTTATGATAAGGCGGGGGCAGATGAACTGGTATTTCTCGATATCACAGCAACCTCAGATGCCAGAGAGACGGTCGTGGATATGGTGCGCAAAGTGGCAGAAAAAGTGTTTATTCCATTTACTGTAGGCGGCGGTATTCGTACTGTGGATGATTTCAAGGCATTACTCCGTGAGGGTGCGGACAAGATATCGATTAATTCTTCTGCAATCAACCGTCCGGAACTCATCAGTGAGGCGGCAGATAAGTTTGGCAGCCAGTGCGTGGTGGTAGCGATCGATGCAAGAAAGCGTGCAGACGGTTCGGGTTGGAATATTTACAAGAACGGTGGACGTATTGATGTCGGAATTGATGCTGTGGAATGGGCAATGAAAGCGGACCGGCTTGGCGCAGGAGAAATTCTTCTGACCAGTATGGATTGTGATGGAACCAAGGCAGGTTATGATCTTGAACTGACCCGTATGATCGCAGAAAATGTTTCTATTCCGGTGATCGCTTCCGGTGGAGCGGGGACGAAAGAGCATTTTTACGATGCGCTGACGGAGGGAAAAGCGGATGCAGCGCTTGCTGCTTCTTTATTCCATTACAAAGAACTTGAGATCTGTGATCTGAAAGATTATCTGGCAGAACGCGGTGTCTCTGTCAGAAGATAATAAGAGGGTAAATATCATGGCAATGATTACGAATGACTGGCTCCCGGCAATTCAGGGAGAGTTTAAAAAGCCATATTACAGGGAACTATTTCAATTTGTAAAAGAAGAATACAGCAGGGCGGTCATTTATCCGCCGGCAGATGATATCTTCAATGCGATGCATTTTACACCACTTAGTGAGGTAAAAGTACTGATCTTAGGACAGGATCCGTATCACAATGAGAATCAGGCACATGGTCTGAGCTTTTCCGTACTGCCATCACAGAAGGAGATCCCGCCATCTCTGCAGAATATTTACAAAGAGCTTCAGGATGATCTGGGATGCTATATTCCGAACAACGGATATTTAAAAAAATGGGCGGATCAGGGCGTACTGCTTTTAAACACGGTGCTGACTGTCCGTGCACATCAGGCGAATTCCCATCAGGGAAGAGGCTGGGAGCAGTTTACGGATGCAATCATACAGGCAGTCAATGCACAGGACCGGCCAATCGTATATATGTTGTGGGGAAGACCGGCACAGAGCAAGATACCGATGCTGACAAATCCGAAGCATCTGATTTTAAAAGCGCCACATCCAAGCCCACTTTCTGCATACAGAGGTTTTTTTGGATGCAGACATTTCAGTCAGGCAAATGATTTCTTAAAAGCAAATGGGATCGAGCCGATCGACTGGCAGATCGAAAACCTGTAAGTTCCCATAAATGAGGAGTGCCCAGACACCTTTCGGCGCCCGGGCTATTATGAAAAAAATTTATCAAGTATATTATAACAAGTTGTCTAAGTATTTTTTAACTGTATTTAGTATATCAATCATATATGAACAAAGTATGAATAATAAATTAACAATTTTTTAGTAATTTAAAACAAAAAAACAGAAAAAAAATACAAAAAAATTGGTTAGGTTATCCATACACCTGAAAAGACGGTTTTACTTGTGGAAAATGCTTGAAAATATAAAGAGAACGGCCTAAAATGACGATATAAAAGAAAACAGGGATGTTTGATTCATAACGAACAGGTTATTGTATTATTTCAAAGGAGTGAGATATATGGCAACAATTTCTGGCTATAATTCATATTCAATGGGAGTTTTGTTTTCTGGTCTAAACACTACATCATCTAAGAATTCATTGTTTTCGAACAGTATGTCAGGAAGTGATATACTTGGAATCAATTACAGTGACTGGGCAACAATCAGATCGGGCAGCTATTTTAAATTGTTAAATGCGTATTATGGGAAAGGTGGACAGGTCAGTGATTCAGACGATACAACATCTTCCTCAACGTCAACATCCAAAGACAGCACCAGGACACTCGCTGTGATTGAGAGTGATGCGAAGAGTGTGGAGAAGTCGGTTGCAGCTCTTCAGGAAACAGGGGATAAATCCTTATTTAACGAAGTGACAAAGACAGATGAAAATGGAAACAAGACGACCGGTTATGATACGGATGCTATCTATAAAGCTGTTAAAAACTTTACAGACAGCTATAATAGTCTGATTGATGAAGTGGGCAATTCCAATACAAAGAGTATTTTAAGAGCCGGTGCCAGCATGGTGAATGTGACAGAGGCAAACCGTAAATCACTTTCTGATATCGGTATTTCCATAGGTGCAGACAACAAGCTTACCATTGATGAAGAAAAGTTTAAGAAGACTGATATGAGTAAGGTAAAGGCAATGTTTGCAGACAGCAGCTACTATGGAACAGAAGTGAAACGGCAGGCAGGCCGTGCAGAGTCTTATGCAAAGAGTGAGGCCGCAAAGGCGAATACCTATCAGAAATCAGGTTCTTATACCTATAATTACAGAACAGGCGAACTTTATAACTCTACGATCTGATCGCAGAGCTGCAGAAAAATATGTTGCTGTCTTCATACATTTTGAAAGCGGACAGCAGCGGTCATACTGGTATGATGTGATCCGGACGGTGGAAGGATTATATCACGCAATCATTTATGAGAAACTCGGATTGGGTTTCTCATAAATTTTGCAAAAAAATAATCAGTGCACCGGAAAAAAAGATTGCACAATGGGGCGATGTATGGTCAAATAATATATAGTGTAAAAATGGATGTTGACATCTGGCAGAATAGAAAATATTTGAGATAGATGAAATGGAGACCAGCTATGAAAAGTCAACCATAGATTAGTAAAAAATTTCTTTTTCATATCGGTGGTAAAAAAGGGTAACTTTAATAGAGCTCCC
>ERZ773243.2487-NODE-2487-length-15437-cov-3.804122_pt1 | contig 15437 bp, 16 predicted proteins | sample MGYA00580520_ERZ773243 | MGnify/ENA primary metagenome ERZ773243 (study PRJEB29015, sample SAMEA2737747) | human gut metagenome | biome: human gut; feature: human-associated habitat; material: faeces | place: China | collected 2012 ... | reverse complement strand
AATGGAAGCTTCACGGGCTACATCTAAATTTGCAAAAATGTTCCAAGACGGTGATTTGCGTAAAGACTACTACTTCGGTGCTATGAGCCAAAGTGGTAATTACCCTATCAAAAAAACAAATAATACAACTTACTACAAGTGCAGTTTCCGAATCGGTGAGTTATATCTGAATGCAGCTGAAGCAGCAGCCTGTCTAAACAACTTACCTGCTTCTCGCAACCGTCTATTACAACTAATGGAGAAAAGATATACTCCAGCTAAATATTCACAGAAAGAAAGCGAAATTAACAAGATGAATCAAGCTGAATTAGTCACTGAAATATTAAATGAACGCGCACGTGAGTTAGCGTTTGAAGGTCATCGATGGTTTGACTTACGCCGTACTACCAGACCAAGAATCGAAAAAGTAGTGAATAGTGGCCAAACCGTAATTATCGAACAAGATGATCCTCGTTACACATTGCGTATTCCACAAAGTGCTACCAATGCAAATCCAGATTTGATGAATTAAAATCCTCTATTCATTCCAAATTGGATTCAATATAAATCACCTTTTACAGATATCATACTACAGACGATATTCTGCTCTTAAACATCCCCTTGCGAATAACAACGTAAGGGGATTTTTCGTACATTGGTCCATGTTAAACCTTTAATATATAACAATATGATCATCGGAGTACCCAAAGAAATCAAGAACAACGAGAACCGGGTAGGCATGACACCTTCCGGAGTTGCCGAAGTTGTGAAGCAAGGTCACCAAGTATATATCCAGCATACGGCAGGTATCAATAGTGGTTTTCCGGATGAAGCATATCTGTCCGTCGGTGCACAGGTGCTTCCGACAATAGAAGATGTCTATGCCACAGCAGATATGATTGTAAAGGTTAAAGAGCCTATCGCGCCCGAATACCATCTGATCAGAAAAGGACAGTTATTGTTCACTTACTTCCATTTTGCTTCCGATAAGGAACTGACTCTTGCCATGATTGACAATAAGTCGATCTGTCTGGCATACGAAACGGTAGAAAAGGAAGACCATTCATTACCCCTGCTTATCCCTATGAGTGAGGTAGCCGGACGCATGTCCATTCAGGAAGGAGCACGCTTTTTGGAAAAGCCGCAAGGAGGAAAAGGTATCCTTCTGGGAGGAGTCCCCGGTGTGAAGCCTGCCAAAGTATTGATTCTCGGAGGCGGTATTGTCGGAAGTAATGCAGCGCAGATGGCTGCGGGAATGGGTGCGGATGTTACAGTTGCAGATATTAATCTGTCACGCCTGCGCTATCTCAGCGAGACATTACCGAAAAATGTCAAGACGCTGTACGCATCCGAATTAAGGATAAAAAAGGAATTGCCGGATGTTGATCTGGTCATCGGTTCCGTGCTGATTCCGGGGGATAAAGCGCCTCATCTGATTACCCGAAATATGCTTGCAATGATGCAGCCCGGTACGGTACTTGTGGATGTAGCGATAGATCAGGGAGGATGTTTCGAAACGTCACACCCAACGACCCACAGTGCGCCGACCTATGTGATAGACGGTATCGTTCATTATGCCGTAGCCAATATCCCGGGAGCTGTACCTTATACTTCTACGCTGGCTTTGACCAATGCTACTCTCCCTTATGTCATTGCTTTAGCAAATAAAGGATGGAAAAAAGCTTGTAAAGACGACCCGGCACTAGCACTCGGTTTGAATGTAGTGGAAGGAAAAGTGGTATATAAAGCTGTAGCGGATGTATTCGATCTAAAATATGAAAATATAAACCTATAAATTGATTAAGCAGCCAACTTTCTGAAGTAGTAAAGTTCTGAAGTAGTCAGGTTTTCCAAACCCGCTACTTCGGAACTTGTTTTTTTACCAATATTTCTTCTCCGCTGCCCGCTGCATAGCCTCCACCAATTCATTCATGACTTCCGCTACTGACTGCTGACGGGAAACAATAGCCGACACCTGCCCTATCTCCAGTTCGCCTTCTTCCAGATCCCCTTCAAAGATACCTTTCTTCGCACGACCTCTCCCAAGAAGAGTCCGCAATTCTTCGGCAGAAGCACCGCCATCCTCAGCCCTCTCCACAGCATCCCGGAAATTATTCCGCACTAAACGTGTCGGAGCCAGTTTCTTCAATAATAATTTAGTATCTCCTTCTCCCAAACCCAGACAATATTCTTTGAAGACCGGGCTGGCTGAACTTTCATCCGTCAACGCAAAGCGAGTACCGATTTGTCCCCCTTCTGCTCCCAGCACCATGGCAGCAAAGATACCTTCTCCCGTACCGATACCTCCTGCAGCGATCAAAGGCAAAGTGGTCGCATTGCGTACCGCAGGAATCAAGCAGAAAGTGGTAGTTTCTTCACGCCCGTTATGTCCGCCGGCTTCGAAACCCTCGGCGACTACCGCATCTACTCCCGCCTCTTCACATTTCATCGCGAAACGGGAAGAGGAAACGACATGAGCCACGATAATACCACGTTCATGTAGCCATCCGGTCCATGCTTTAGGATTTCCGGCAGAAGTGAAAACGATCTTGACGCCCTCTTCGGCAACAATCGCCATGATTTCTTCAATCTGAGGATACATCAAGGGAATATTGACTCCAAAGGGACGGTCTGTAGCCGCACGGCATTTCCGGATATGTTCACGAAGAGTCTCCGGATGCATAGAGCCTGCGCCAAGCAGTCCCAATCCTCCCGCATTACTTACTGCGGAAGCGAGACGCCAACCGCTACACCACACCATGCCACCTTGAATAATAGGATACTGAATACCGAAAAGAGAAGTAATTCTGTTCATAAATTAATCGTTTTTCAATGTGCTAATCTGATAACATGGAACATGAGACATGTCCATATTTAATAAAACAGTTTCAGCGGGCAATCTGTTCAATGGGGCGATTGATCAGTACAGTCGTCGAATCGCCATAGGTTCTCAACACTTCCAACGTACGCTCCCGACGTTCTTTTCCTTTTTTATCCCAGAAGTTTTTGGTGAAAACCGCCATCAGATCAAGTCCTCCGATAGTTCCTCCATTGATGTACACGCCGCTGCCTCCAAACAAAGGAATCGGGCTATCCATCACTACCGAATTAACCATCATTCCATTCGCCCGTTCGCTCAACTGACGGAAACGTACCCCGCTCGCCCGTATCTCCTCCAATGATTTGCGGACTCCTCCCGCCATCGGATTACGTGCCCAGTTGCTGTACGACCTTTGATGACGCATTTCGTAATGCGGATCTCCACGCCAGGTATTCTTATCCATTCTTATTTTCTTCTGAAAAACGGGGTCCCAATTATAAGGAGTATTTGCCTTATAGGGCATCAGACTCAATACTACTTTCGGTTTAGGCAATGCTTCGGGAAGCGACTCATCGGGCAGCATCCACTTCTTTTCCATCGACATGCGGGGAGTACCGACAGCGCTGCCGAAATCAATCTGCCTGACTGCATCCTGATTCAAATTCAGCTCCTGATCACTGTCCAGCAACTTTCTCAGACGCAAGGAATCCTCCTTCGTCCATTCCTGCGCATGTACCAGCAAAGCTGTCAAGCACAATGTCATAGCTGTTATCAAACGTTTTATCAATTCACTCATCTTTCTACCTCTGTTTTCTATATTCCTCAAGTACCCCCATCGTACGTGTGCGCATTCGTTTCTTCCTGAACTGCCAGAACTCTCTCGTAAAGACCTGCAGTAAATCCAAACCGCTAAACGTACCTCCGTTCACTCTTACTCCATTCCCTAAAGATATTCCTTCGGGGGGAGGGAGCTTAAACTCCATCGCAATTTTCAATGTATCCAATGGCAAGTGAGCATAAACAGGCTTGTACACTTCAAGCATTTGAAGAGGAAGTTTCCCACCTGTTATCCTCCGTTTATCGTACAAAGTATCCGATTCGACCACAGCAGAAGGAGAAATCACACGCGGAAGCGACTCATCAAAACGCATCCATCGTTTCTCCTCATACACATGCGGATTGGCTGCTCCTGCATTCAAATCAATCTGTCTGACGGCTTCCTTATTCAGCTTCAGCTCTTCGCCCTCCTTCAGTGATTTCTTCAATCGCAGAGAATCTTCCTTCGTCCATTGGGCATAGCACGCCCCTGTCAGCAGTACAAAGACTGCTGATACAAATAAACGTTGCCTCATGTTTTTTAGTTTTTATGCCCCGAAGGATTTTTCTTTTTTTACCACCATCGGTATCCTGAGCCACAAAGCGGCTCGTCATAGCACGGATCAATCGTCCAGGTCGTCTTCGGATATTTCCGGCCTTCCCACCATCGACGATAGCAAGCTGCTGCGTCAAGCACTTCGTCGTCGGTCAGGAAATAGATGGCTTCGTAATTTTCGGCATTCGCCAGTACCATCCTGCAACCTAACGACGGGGCTGTTCCCTGACGGATCGATTCTATCACCCAAAGCATACATTCACCTAAACGGATTTTACCGTTATTCGTATTGTAGACTGACGGGAAAGAAGGAATAATAGTCAGATCTTCCGCATATTTCAATAGTTCGGGAATATCCTCTTCAGTAAAATGAGGAACTTCCACGACCCCTTTTTCATTCTTCATATTATAGGTGCCCGCTTTCAGCTGTTTCACAAAAACGGTTACATCGGGATTTTCATAGTTCATTTCTTCGCTGCTGCATCCCACCAGGGATACCATCAGGCTAACAGCCATCCACAGCATCATAAGTGTTTTTTTCATTTTCATAAGGATTAATACGTCATGCGAAGTCCGCAAAGTAAATTAAAATTAGTCGGCCGTTTTGTGCGTACCGTAGCCAGTTTCGAATCCGTCTTGAAATGATGGGAAACACCCGGCTCGGCAAAAACCGCCAATCGGTCATTAATCTTATAAGTGATTCCGATACCGGCAGTAACTGCCAGTTGGATAGGTTCTTCTTTAAAACTGTTGTCCGGCGCGCCGGCGATACATTTATCCGCCACTCCGCCTACCGTAGCGTAGAGGTCGATTTTCTTTGTATCCATCAAGGTAATGTTCGCTTTCAGCGGGATGCCCAGATAATGCAGATGCCGTCCTTCCGAACGCAAATTGGAATAAACCAGTCCGGTCTCTATTCCCAGATAGTCATTCAGTTTTCGCTCTACAGTGACTCCAGCGGAGATCGGCATCTTATAGGCACCGTCCTCTGCCGGAAGTGCCGTCCCCATCTGTGCTTTCAGAGCCCAGCGATGTTTTTTCATGTTTTCCACCGGAGCAGGTGTAGCGGCAGTGTATTTTTCTTCTTGTACGGCGGATGGTTCTGTGTTACCATTATTCGCCTGCCAATACCCGTTGTAACCTTGGTTGCCGTATCGGTTGCCATTTCCCGTGGTGGTAGTTGCCGAAAAAGAGAATGACATGGAGAAGGAAATGGAAACCGAGTCTCCCTCCTCAGGATACTGCGATAATAATCCGAATGATTTAGGTGCCGGTTTCGGCAATACAGGTTCCATTGCCGTCGGCAACTGATTGGCACGTACACCATCTCCATCCATTCTTCCGCTGTTCGCCACCACGATTTTGGTAAACGCCTCCTCCATCTCTTCTTTCGGAGAAAGATACCAGAAAGTAGCTGAGGATGCAGCCAATACCAGCAACACAGATGCTGCCGCTGCCACACGGAAGAATATCAACCGACGGCGATGCTGGTAAGCCACAGGGATGTCCTGCGAAAGCTCTTCCCAAAAGCCATCCCGAACAGTCATCCCGGTATCAGCGAGACGAGTGCGAAACAGATCGGTTATTTCATCATTTTCTTTCTTCATGATTTCTATACTCTTTAATTCTTTTTGCTAATAAATACTTGGCCCGGTGTAACTGCGAAGTAGACGAGTGCTCTTTAATATGAAGCATCTTGGCTATCTCCTTGTGCGATTTCTCTTCAAACACATAAAGGTTGAAAACGGTTCGGCAACCATCCGGCAATTCGGCGACAAACGCCATTAATTGTTCTTCGGAGATCCCTGCTCCTCCTCCCGACGACGAAATATCCGGTATGTCAGGAAGCTGCTCTTCATGCACTACCAACTGATTGACTCGTTTCTCCCGTCTCAGATAGTCGAGTGACTGTGTCACCATCACCCGTGTGATCCACGTACAAAGCGAGGATTCACCCCGGAATGAGAAGTTGGTAAAAATCTTGATGAAACCGTCATGCAGTACATCGTGCGCCGCATCCATATCGCCCGTATAGCGGTAGCATACCGCCAACATTTGTTTGGCATAGAGGGTGTAAAGTTCCTTTCGGGCTGAATCCTGTCCTGCCCGACAGCCCTTTATCAGTTCTATCTCGTTTTCCAATGCCAATTGTCTTTTTTAAATCGAACGTATGTCTGCGCCGTTTTTATCCTTTAGACGCAAGTATTTGAGGAATGCTGCAAAGAGTTTTGCTAAAAGAAGTTAAAGAAATGATGATTCGTAAATAATAAACGGTGAACAGCTGCAGCACGATAGCAACAGCACTGTTCACCGTTTATTTATTATCAGTTCATCATTTATAGATTCAGCATGCTTTGAAGCTCATGTCAAGTCCTTTCACCGAATGAGTCAGAGCTCCAACAGAGATAAAGTCTACGCCACATTCGGCATAGTCGCGAAGGGTATCGAAAGTGATACCGCCGGAAGATTCTGTTTCGTATTTGCCGGCTACCATGTCGACTGCCTTCTTTGTCATTTCGGGCGTAAAGTTGTCGAACATGATGCGGTCTACACCACCCAAGTCAAGCACTTGCTGCAATTCGTCGAAGTTGCGTACTTCGATTTCAATCTTCAGGTCCTTGCCCTTTTCCTTGCAGTAATCCTTGGCACGGTTGATCGCTTTGTCGATGCCTCCGGCAAAATCCACATGATTGTCTTTGAGCAGAATCATGTCGAACAGACCGATACGATGGTTTACACCGCCACCGATTTTGACTGCCATCTTTTCGAGGATACGCATACCCGGAGTTGTCTTGCGGGTATCCAACACGCGGGTGTGAGTGCCTTCCAGTTGTCTGGCATACTTGCGGGTCATGGTTGCGATACCGCTCATACGCTGCATGACGTTCAGCATCAGGCGTTCGGTCTGGAGCAAGGATTGTACTTTTCCTTCTACGATCATGGCTACGTCGCCCGGTTTCACTTCGGTGCCGTCATTGATAAACACTTCCACTTTCATGGACGGGTCGAAACGGTTGAAGATTTCTTTGGCAACTTCGATTCCGGCCAGTACACCGGCTTCTTTGATCAGTAGTTTTGATTTTCCCATTGCAGTAGCGGGAATACACGAAAGGGTGGTATGGTCACCATCACCTATATCTTCTGCAAAAGCAAGATCGATCAGTTTGTCGATCAGTTCTTTTTCCTTATTCATTGATCTTGTCAATTCTTATTTGGTGTATTAAATATTGAGTCTGCACTTTTTTCAGGAAGCAGTTCACACGGAATTTCCCTTTTGTAGTCGTCAGCGTACCTATGACAAAACTGGATTCATCCCGTTTTCCCTGATGATTCACGTCAAATGCGTTGACCTTGTTTTCCGTGAAAAACTCTTGCATCATTGCTGTCGCTTTCTTCTTGTCAACGTTTGCCGAGCTGCCTTGGAGAACGAGGTTTACCTTGTCTCCCATATACTTACTCAGTTCCTGCGAGCTTCCCCGCTTAAATGCCGTAATCACTCCTGCCGGTATCTCCTGCGCCATCAGCAATGAGACAGAAAGAAGCAAAGAGGCCATTCCTAAAAGCACTCGTTTCTTCATAAATCCAAGCTTTTGGGTTGAAGTTTAAAGGCTTAAACTTTCAACTAATGATAGGCAAAGGTAAGCATTAATTGCAGAATAACATAAAAAATGCCTATTTTTGTGCTCGAATCAGAATATCAGACGCATGAAAACAACTTTGCTCGTCGTTGGACGAACCGTAGAACAACACTATATTACAGCTATTAATGACTATATTCAGCGTACCAAACGCTTCATCACTTTTGATATGGAAGTGATCCCCGAACTGAAGAACACCAAGAGCCTTTCGATGGATCAGCAGAAGGAGAAAGAGGGGGAACTGATATTGAAAGCACTTCAACCGGGGGATGTGATCGTACTGCTCGATGAGCACGGGAAGGAAATGCGTTCACTCGAATTTGCCGATTACATGAAGCGGAAGATGAATACGGTGAATAAGCGGTTGGTATTTGTCATCGGTGGTCCTTACGGATTTTCGGAGAAGGTGTATCAGGTAGCTAATGAAAAGATTTCAATGTCGAAGATGACGTTTTCACATCAGATGATACGGCTGATCTTCGTGGAACAGATTTATCGGGCGATGACGATATTGAATGGAGGGCCGTATCATCATGAATAAATAGCGTCAACATCGTGTTAAACTATTTATTATAAATTCTTTAATTTCATCCCAAGTTATATCAGAAAACATATAAGGCATCACATCGAAATCAGCATCACCAAAATATGCCAAACTTTTCATAGCTATAAAACAGGAACCATCCGGATACTTCTGAGTATAAAAATTCAAGATATCTGTTATCGAATACTTTCTCTTCAAAAGATAGTAAATATCAACAAAATCCTTCATGGTACCTCTTCCAATAATAGCAGTAATCTTCATTGCTGCAATATCTTTGGTACTCGCCAAACGTATACCATTCTTAATAACGACATCATCCAACCAAGGATATGCGTAATTTACAATATCTATTTTAATACCATCCAATGAATAGATATGAATATTCTTAGAATCTTTCAATGTCGTCAATGCTCCAATGGTTTGCAAAGCTTCTTGCAAATCTAAAGAATCCACATCTATGTGACCAAAAAAATCTAAATCCACTGATTTTCGATGCCCGAATTGCAAAGCTAAGGCTGTTCCACCTACCAAACGTGTATTATTTAGTATAGGTAGACTCTGTAACTTTCTTAAAAGTTCCAGTGTTGCGGGTTCGACTGTTGATAAGTGTAACATCTGAATTGTTCTTTAGGAGTGCGAGATATAGCACAAAGATAAGCTAGAGCCCGAGGCTCTAAATCACGAAAAGTCTTAGCCAACTCTACAATTCTATCAAGACCATAATATTGTAGAACCATCTTCCAGTCGAGGAGCATACCATACTCAAGCACTCTCTTTATTATATATCGAGAATGTTTTTCCATATCTAAATCTTCTCTTTTCACATCCCAGAAAAGATAAGTAGAAAACTGAGTTATATACTTGTCCTGCTCCATCATATACCTTCTTTAATGCAAAGATAGGAATTAAAAAGGAAATTAAATGTAAGCCTACATTTTAAATTTAAAGAAGTCAATCTTTCTCCTGCAGATACAATTTGTTGAATACTTCTCTCAGTTTTTCCTCATTTGCAATCAAGTGTCGGAGTTCCGCCAACCGTCCGGCATTATCAGACTGGGGTATCCATAACTTCAGATACCCTCCTTCTGCATATTTATCGGCAAGATGTTTCCGGAAGCGTTCATACTGATGCTCTTTATCCATCTCCGGATAATGAGACAAACCATACTGTACGGTACGGCGCAGTGTTATTTCCGGATCAATAATCCGGTCTGCCTCAGCCACTATTTTCCCGTAGATACTTCGCGGAGCCTGTTTATTGGAGGCACGATGATCTTCTATCGCTTCTTTCATCTGCAACATTTGATCATCGGTAAACCACTGACGCAAAGTTTCATCCGCCAATAGTATTTTACCCGAAACGATATGATGAAATTCACGTCCCTCACATAAACCCAAGTCGTGATAAGCAGCAATCGTATAAACCATTGCAGAATCGACTTCATAATGAAGAGCCAGCTTCAGACTTTCTTCGATCACTTTTTCCACATGGTCAATCTGATGTGCTTTATCAAAGCCGGCATATTGCGGGATAATCCTTTCCTGCACGTATCTCTGCAATTCAGTAGGTATATTATGAGTCATATTCTGCCCGTATTATTATTTTTATATCTGGTTATTCCCGATTCATCAACCGGTGCTCTGCCATCTGTTCGAACTTCGTTCCCGGACGGCCATAATTGGCATACGGATAAATCGAAATACCGCCACGTGGAGTAAAGATACCCGTAACCTCGATATATTTGGGATTCATCAGTTTTATCAGATCTTTCATGATGATGTTTACACAGTCTTCATGAAATGCGCCATGACTGCGGAAGCTAAACAGATAAAGTTTCAAACTCTTGCTTTCCACCATCTTAATGTCGGGGATGTAGCTGATACGTATTTCTGCAAAGTCAGGTTGTCCGGTTATGGGGCATAGGCTTGTAAATTCGGGACAGTTGAAACGTACCCAGTAATCATTTTCCGGATGCTTATTATCGAAAGCCTCCAATACTTCAGGAGCATAGTCTTGTTTATACTCCGTTTTTCTTCCTAATAAGGAAAGTTGGTCTTTTAATTCAGCCATTGTTTAATGTTGTTTTAAACTCTCTTCATAAAGAAAAAAACGCAAAACATCTTTCACCTGTCACCATATTCACTGAAACGGCTTATCCATCGATGGTTCAGTGGTGAAAGATTGATGATTGCAATCTATCACCGATCTTTCATCTTTCACCGTCCGGTATTCCTATTATCATCCGGTACTCCTATTATCAAAACGACCGTTGCTTTTAGTCGTTTCCTATAAAGGAATGAAGTGTTTCACTATGATGGAACTCTAGTTTCAAAGCCTTGAAACTAAAAGTTTCGAGCGTATGAAACTATGGTTTCAAGCAATGGAAACTAGAGTTTCAAGCGTATGGAACCAAAGTTTCAAGCGGTTGAAACTTCTTGAAACAACCGGCAATGACTCTTTACCCTTGCACATCCCGAAATGAAACGAATGCCAATGATAGAATAGCAAGCATCTATCAGCAAAGATAAAGGTGACAATAAAAAAGCATTCATCGGTTATTATCACCCTATTATCACCATCTATTATCACCCTTTATTCATTTGTAATCAAGGAGTTAATCTTCAAAAGTGACAAGTGACAATAAAAAACACGTTTTTAGTCTCTGTGTAGAGATATTATTGATTCTTCTTTTTTAAATACTTTTCCAGCCCCTCACGACGTAACGTACAGGCGGGACAATGCCCGCAGCCATCCCCCTGAATGCCATTATAGCATGTCAAAGTCTCGTTACGGATCAAATCCAGTACTCCCAATTGATCTGCCAAAGCCCAAGTTTCTGCTTTATCAATCCACATCAGAGGGGTATGAATCACGAATTGTTCATCCATTGCCAGGTTTAATGTCACATTCAGAGACTTAATAAACGCGTCCCGGCAATCGGGATAACCGCTAAAGTCAGTCTGAGAAACTCCCGTCACCAAATGATTGATGCCACGTTCGCGGGCATATACTGCGGCAATACTCAGGAAAAACAGATTACGTCCCGGAACAAAAGTATTGGGGACGCTGCCTGCGGGCTTTTCCTGATCCATTACCATCGTGGTGTCAGTCAACGAATTATGTCCCAGCGTTCCTATGAAAGACACATCCATCACATCAAATTCCACTTCTGCCTTTCGGGCTATTTCTCTGGCGAGTTCCACTTCTTTCTGGTGCTTCTGACCATAAAGGAAACTCAAAGCGTATACTTTTTTAAAGTTGCGTTTCGCCCAAAAGAGGCAAGTGGTAGAATCCTGTCCGCCACTGAACACAACCAATACAGTCTCTCTGTTCATCATAAAATTCTCTTTATATTCTCAGCCCTCGAAGCAGGCCGGAAGAAGTCGTTTCATTAAATATCTTTGACTTTCAGTACGTTATAAGAAATATTAGTATCGTACACGTCGCTGCCATCTACCTTCTTAATCACTTTCACTACGCGGATAGTCACCGGAAGGATGATAACCTCGTACATAGATTTCAGTACGATCTGAAGTCCCATCATGATAAGCAGTTCTTTCCAGGCAATGATGCCTCCGAAAGCTATCGGGAAGAAAATCAACGAATCGGCAGTCTCGCCGACAATCGTTGAGAGAATAGCCCGGGCAGAGAAGTTCCGCCCCTGACTGGCAATCTTCATCTTACTCATCACATACGCATTCAGGAATGAACCGACAAGGAAAGCCATCAAACTGGCTGCTACGATGCGGGGAGCCATACCGAATACAAAATCGAAATGCTCTTCGCCTTCCCAGAACGGAGCAGCAGGTATCGCAACAGCTATCAAGCCAAGCCCTACCACAAAGAAGTTCATGGCAAAACCACTCCAGATAATAAGACGTGCTTTCTTGAATCCCCAAACTTCGGCGATACAATCATTAATGATATAAGAAATGGGAAAAACCAATAATCCGGCTGTGACAGTCAGGCTGCCGACCTGAATTACTTTCGTTTCAAGAAGATTGGCTGCAATGAGGCATACATTGAAGAGAATGCCCAGCAACATAAAAGGTACTGATACTTTTTGTTTCATACTCCTGTTTTTTACGTGGTGTTCTAGAATACACGACCGCTATTCACGGCATCATACATCTTTTTACTTGTTTTCAGGGTGCAAAGATAATAAAACTTCCGAAAACTTTGGCAAAACTAAGTGGATAAAGTAAGTGGCTGGAAATTAGAAATGTTCGCCGTATCTCGCTTCATTCTGCCCGGAAGTAAAATAGCAGAATATAGCATGGTTAAGCCAAAGATTTCTGACTTGTCCGTTGCCTTTTTGAGTTGCCTTTTATGGCGTAAAATACCTCCGGCAACATGGCGAATAAAGCCCAGACCCCCAAAGAACACTCGTTTTTGCTCTTAGTTCCGTCCAAAGGTACGCAATTTTTTCCAGCAGAGAGGAAAAGATGCCTTTTGAACAGGAAATATGAGTTTTATTCTCCCTGCGGCGGAATACTGCATACCTTCAAATAGCTCTATATCAGGTAAATTTGCATTAATGATTAGAGTTATGAAACAGCAAGAGTTAAAGGTGTCGTTCTACCTGAAAAAGAACGAAATCAAAGAGGACGGCAGATGTCCCCTTATGGCAATACTGAGTATCGGAAAATACTCCGAAACCACATTCAGCACCAAAACGAACGTGCCGCTATCCCTGTGGCAGTCGGGCCGTGCCACAGGGAAAAGCCAGATCGCCAACGAGATCAATCAACGGCTGGATGCCATCCGTGCCTCCGCCCTTTCCCATTACAAAGAGCTGTCAGCCGTCAACGAAAAAGTAACGGCGGAAAACGTAAAAACCCTCCTGCTGGGTATGGCATACGGTCAGGAAACGTTGCTCGATTATTTCCGTACCCATAATGAGAATTTCGACAAGCGTATCGGTGTAAACCGTAAAAAAGGTTCAGAGAAAGGCTACTGGCACGCCCTGGCCCACCTTACCAAATTTCTGGAAGTCAAATACAAACTTTCGGATATACCTTTCACGGCGTTGGACAGGTCGTTTATTGATAAATTCGACCTCTATCTAAAGATTGATCGTCGGCTTGCTCCGGGTACGATTGTATTGCTTACTACCCGATTGGGTACTATTATCGGGGATGCCATAACCGAGGGTATCATAACTAAAAATCCTTTCGCCGGTTATGAGCCGGAACGTCCTGAATGCCAGCAAAAATATCTTACCCGTAAGGAGTTGAATAAGCTGATGACAACACCTCTTATCACGGCGAAACAATACCTTATCCGTGATTTATTCCTCTTTTCGTGCTATACCGGAATCCCGTACTGCGATATGTGCAAATTAACTGACGATGATGTTTCGGTTGCCGAAGATAATGTAGTCTGGATAAAAACATTCCGTGATAAAACCGGCATAGACTATGAGATTCCCTTACTCGAAATCCCTTTGCAAATTCTTGAACGCTATCGGGGAACTGCATCCGATGGACGGCTGTTGCCAATGTTTTCCAATGGGGAATTGAACCGGGAATTGAAAAATATCGCCCGTATATGTAGTGTTACCCGACGGCTGACCTGGCATTGCGGGCGGCACACATACGCCACGGAAATCACTCTTTCACAGGGCGTTCCCATCGAAACGGTAAGCCGGATGCTCGGACACAGCCAGATTGCGACAACACAGATTTATGCGAAAATCACCAACGATAAGATTGATGAGGATATGAAAGCGTTGGAGAAACGTATCGCCGGGAAATTCAAATTTGCTATTTAATAACTTTAATATATTTCAATCATGGAAGCAAAAAATAAAGAAGACAAGAAAGATAAACGGCGCAGCACGTTTGCGATTTTATTCTATATTAACCGTACTAAAATCCGCAAGGATGGTATGTGCCAGCTATTGTGTAATATAAGTATTGATGCAGAATCCCAGCAGGTGGGAACGAAAGTTTCTGTTAATCCATCCCTCTGGGATTCAACACAAGGGCGTGCCGCAGGGCGTAGCCAAAATGCGCTCCAAGTAAACAAGTCTATCGACCAACTTACGGAACGCATTAAGAACCATCATAAGGAAATAAAGGATAGTTTGGGGTTTGTTACAGCCGAACTCGTTAAGAACGCCCTGAAAGGTATCGCCCAAAAACCGCTTACGCTGATGAAACTTTTTGAAGAACATAACGACGAGTTTAAAAAACGGGTTGGTGTGGATCGTAAAAAAGAGGCGCATGACCTCTATGTGGTTTCTTATAATCATTTGCTGGCATTTATCAGGAAAAAGTACGATGCTGATGATGTAATGCTCCGCAGTCTTAACCTTCGTTTTTACGAAGATTACGAACTCTTTTTAAGGACAGATCGAGGATTACAGCAAAAAACGGTGCATCAACATCTGTATAACTTCAAGAAAATAACCAAGCGGGCTTTCAATCAGGGAACGCTCCGGCGCGATCCCTACATGAAGCTCTTTCCCGAACTGCCGCCGTTAAAGAGCCGTCACCTCAAACTGGAAGACCTGGAGAAACTGATGCGGCACCGCTTTAACAGACCTAATTTATGCCTTGCCCGTGATATGTTTGTTTTTTCGACATTCACAGGATTGTGTCACGCCGACCTTACCAGGCTGTCCGACGAGCATATCGTACAGGCAGCGGACGGCAGCCTGTGGATTGAGATTAAAAGGCAGAAGACCGGCACGGATTCCCGTATCCGCCTGCTGGAAATCCCGCTGCAAATTATGGAGAAATACCGCCCACAGAAAAAAGACAAGCACATATTTCATGTTTACGGCCGTGGTTATATGGGCAAACTGCTATGCGAGATCGCCGGGATATGCGGTACGGGCCACATCACCTTTCACAAGGCCCGGCATAATTTCGGAACGCATATCACGCTCTCTCAGGGTGTTCCCATCGAAACCGTTAGCCGGATGATGGGACATAAGAATATAACCACCACGCAGATATACGCCAAAGTAACCGACCGGAAAGTGGACGAGGATATGAAACAGCTCAGGAAAAGAACCGCATCCCAATCAAAAAAGATTACTTTGTACGAAGATGAAACGCTCCGGGCGGCTATCC
>ERZ773243.2486-NODE-2486-length-15440-cov-24.577381_pt1 | contig 15440 bp, 13 predicted proteins | sample MGYA00580520_ERZ773243 | MGnify/ENA primary metagenome ERZ773243 (study PRJEB29015, sample SAMEA2737747) | human gut metagenome | biome: human gut; feature: human-associated habitat; material: faeces | place: China | collected 2012 ... | reverse complement strand
GCAGTAACGGGCGGCGGCGGAAAGCGCGCGGGCCGGGCATGCCCGGCCCCTACGGGGGTGGTGGAGGGAACGGTATATTTTCAACATCCGGCACGTGTGAATGTGGAAAACGCTTGCAATTTCTACCTTATTATAATAGTATAGAGACAACATACTTGAAACGAGGTCCTGTCATGATCCTGGCATTGAATATCGGCAACTCCAATATTACGTTTGGCGGGTATACGCCGGACGGCAAGCTGGTGTTTTCGTCGCGGCTGTTTGCGGACACGGCACTGAGCAGTGATGAGCTCCTGTACAAAATCGTAAACATGCTGGCGCTGTACGGGGCGGAGCCGCAGCAAATCACGGCGGTCATCTTTTCCAGCGTGGTGCCGGCGCTGACGCCGCGGCTGCGCGAGGCTCTGCGCAAAATGTGCGAGTGCCAGATCATGGAGGTCGGCCCCGGGCTGAAAAGCGGGGTGCGCATCCGCATGGACAACCCGGCCCAGCTGGGCGGCGAGCTGCTGTGTGCCATCGTGGGCGCGCTGCAGCGGTGCACGCCGCCCTGCGTGGTGGTGAACTTTGATACCGCCACTACCCTGCTGGCTGTGGACAGCACCGGCGCACTGGTGGGCGGCAGCATCCTGCCGGGACCACAGTGCTCGCTGTCGGCGCTGGTGCGCAACACGGCGCAGCTGCCCCAGGTGGAGCTGGAGGCCCGCCCGCGGCGTCTGCTGGGGGCCAACACGGCGGACTGTCTGCACAGCGGCATTGTGTACGGCACGGCGGCCATGCTGGACGGCATGGTCGCGCAGATCCGCGCAGCGCTGGGCGCACCCGACGCGCCGGTGGTCGCAACCGGCACGCTGCCCGACAGTGTGCGCACGGCGTGTGCGACGGATATTGTGTACCGCGAGACGCTGGTGCTGGAAGGGCTGTATTGGATCTGGAAGAAGAATACGCGGAAGTAACATTTTGGTTGCGGGCCATCCCTGTAGGGGGCGGCCTCCTCGACGCCCCGCGGAGGGGTCAAGACCCCTCCCTACGATGCAAACCAGTAACAGGCGGCGACGCAGGGTTGCGGGCCGGGCATGCCCGGCCCCTACGGGGTGGTGGATGGTTGGCGGGTGCTGGCCGGGAGGTGCGGGCGGCATATATGACGCTGCCTACGGGCAGGCGTATTGTAATATCCGTATTCCGGACAAACATCATTCTATATCCAAAGAGGTGCTGCTTGCACCTCTTTCTTTTTTTGTGGTGTCGTGTTATAATATATTATGTATAGTTATGTACAAAATTTACAGAGAAAGGTATTTATTCATCACCTATGCAGCATTTGAAAAACTTTAACTGGAAGAAATTCCTCTTGCAGGGGGTGCTCCCCTGCCTGCTGGCGGTGGCGGTGGGGTTCATCTCCCGCTATCAGCTGGAGCTGTCCGACGGCGTGACCGAGAGCTTTTTGCAGCTTCAATGGCCGCTCTACGCGCCGCTCAACGCGCTGACCGCCTTTTGCCTGACGCTGATTTTGTTTGCGCTGCTCGGCAAGTGGAGCCGCGCAACGGGCATTTCGGGTGCGGTGTTCACCCTCATTGCACTCATCAACTACTACACCCGCGACCTGCACGGCTCGGCGCTGATGCCCCAGGACATTTTGAACCTCGGCACCGCCGCCGAGGTCATGGGCAGCTACACCCTGAAAATCACGCAGGACGTTGTGAAGATTGCGCTGCTCTACCTGCCGATTCTGGCGATTGCGTTCGTGCAGGCGCGGCTGGTCAAGGGTGCGCCTAAGCGCGCAAGCTGGAAGGCCCGCGGCGTGCGGGCGGCGGGCAGCGCACTGGGCGTGTTTCTGGTCATGTTCTTCGGCTACTTCGGCCCCGTGACCATCAAGCCCAAGACGACCTACGGCTGGGCGTGGCAGAACACCTACTACACCTACGGCTATCTGGCCGGGACGATTGAGGCCACCAGCCTGATGGCCGACCCTGTCATCGAGCCGGAGAACTACAACGACGCCGCGGCGGTGAACACCGCCCGCAAGGCCGACGACTACATCGCCCCTGCCAGCCCCGAGAGCGCCGAGGACTACCCCGACATTGTGCTGATCCTGTCCGAGAGTTTCTACGACTTTGACCTTGTCACCGACCTGCAGGCCGACACCGACATCATGCCGGTCACCAAGAACCTGCCCAACTCGGTCTACGGCCACACGATCAGCCCCCATGTGGGCGGCGGCACAAACTCCACCGAGTACGAGATGCTGACCTCCAACTCGCTGATCCTGATGCCCAGCATCACGCCGTTCAACTGGCTGAACCTGTACAACGCCAACAGCGTTGTCAGCTACCTCAAGGGTCTGGGCTACTCCACGATGGCCGCCCACCCCTACACGAACTCCAACTACCGCCGCGACTCCGCCTGGCTGGCGCTGGGCTTTGACGAGACCCATTTCCAGAGCGATTTTACCACGCAGGAGACCTACGGGGACCGCCCGTACCAGACCGACTCGGCCACCTACCGCGACTGGGAAACGATGTACGAGGCCATGCCGGAGGACAAGCCGCGGTTCAGCTTCCTGGTCTCCATCCAGAGCCACGGCGACTACGATATGAACGATGCGTCGCTGGATATTGTCCACGCCGCCACCGACTACGGCGACTACGATGCGCTGATGGACGAGTACCTGAGCTGCATCAAAATGACCGACGCCGCCGTGCAGGAGCTGTGCGATTACTTTACCGCGCAGTACGAAAAGACGGGCCGCAAGGTCATTGTGGCCATGGCCGGCGACCACGCGCCCAGCTTTGTGGGCCATGTGGCCGACCCCAGCTTTGCCGAAACCGACAACGAGCTGCAGATTTTGGAGCGCAGCACGCCGTTTTTCATCTGGGCCAACTACCCGCTGGAGCACACGGCAGCCGCCACCAGCACCACCGACCCGCTGAACCGCATGGACATGGTCATGCTGACCCCCACCCTGCTGCAGCAGGCGGGTCTGCCCCTGAGCGACTACTACGAGTACCTGCTGGAAATGAAGCACAACACCCCCGTTGTGACCGCCGCCAACGACTACATGAAGGTGGACGGCAGCACAGCCGAGTACGGCGCAGACCCCGCGCTGGACGAGTGGGCCAAGGGGTATCTGATGCTGGAATACAACAACATCGGCGCGCACGCCAAGCGCGACCAGAGCATTTTTGACCCCGCCGAGTAAAGAGGAGGCATCCCTATGACAGGTCTGAAACGAACCCCGCGCAGCCGCGGCGGCTTTACGCTGGTGGAGCTGATCGTGGTATTGGTGATTCTGGGTGTGCTGGCGGCCTTTGCCGTCCCGGCGCTGACCGGGTACATTGACAGCGCCAAGGAAAAGCAGGCCGTCAGTGAGACGCAGGCGTGTGTGATGACGGCGACCCGGCAGGGCGCGCAGAAATACGCCTTGGTGCAGAACGCATCGATAACGAAAAAAAGCGATGGTGCAGATGCCCTGACAAACTGGGCAGGCACGTTGACAAACGAGGTTCCCACCGTGACCGGCGGAGATGTAGCACTTACCGAGGGCAGCGGGCAGTATCTGCTGCATGTAAACGACCCGCCTGCGGGCAGCACTGCCACGACCACGATTGCGGCAGATGCCGGGGTCAAGGGTACCGTGCAGTGGATGACCTGCAACGCCAGCGGGCAGGTTTTATACTTAGTGTATACCAGCGCCGATGGGATACAGGTCGTATACACGGCCACCGGAACGAACGCGCGTGTGGACGGCAGTATTGACAACATCGTTGTTCCAAAGCCTGATGATACCAAACCGGAACCAAACCCCAACCCGGAGCCTGCACCGGGCCCAGAACCAACTCTCTTAAAAGTTACAATTTTAAAAGTAGACGCCACCACCAAACTTCCACTTGGCGATGCAAAGCTACAGATTCTTAAAGAAGATGGTACGGCGGCTGCTTCTTGGATTTCGTCAACCAGCGGTTCAGGGTATTCCGTTAGTTTGCCGGTTGGCAATTATGTGCTGCGCGAAACTTCAGCTCCCGGAAATTATGATATTGCAGCAGATATTAACTTTGCAATTAAAAGTAACGGTGACACATTGAGCTTGAGCGGCGATTCTGGAGTATCTGCTACCGGAAACAGCATCACCATGGAAGATAAAAAGGTAGATTATACAAAGGATGACAAAGTCTTTATCCATTTACAGGATGCCGTAACAGGGTCTTCCAGTGAATTTGCCAATAAAACATACACTGTAACTGTTCCCGACCCGGAGATTACCTACGATGTCACTGCTGATGCAAACGGCAATATTCCTTTTGAAATTTATGATAAAGCATCGGGCAAATCCATTCAACCCGGTCAGTTACCCACATGGGTAAACAATTTTACCATTACAGAAAAAGCCCCTATACCGGGATATCAGCCCCTAAAAGCGGAATCTTTCACCATCGAAATCAACCAATCTTATAATAACGGCAAATACCTTGGCTGTACCTTTAAGACCTTTGTTTTTGGCGGCAATACGAATGGAACTTTTGCGGATGGCAATGTTATTACCTTGCAGTACTTTCCCACTGCCGTTGTAAAAATTCTCACAACCGATGCAGACAACAACCCCCTTGCTGATGCTTTCTTTGACATCATAGACACATCAACAAATAAAGTCATTTTTAAGAATCTTAGAAGTGATTCACAGGGTTATTGTTATGTTCCTCTGCTGCTTAATTCCGGAGATGGCATGAGGGAAACCGTTTATCTGAATAGCAAAACAACTTATAAACTCATCGAAGTTACTGCGCCTACCGGATATCAGAGTGGCGTCAGCTGCTCTCTTTCTTTTAATTTCAGCCCGTATCCGGATGCATACATGAAAACGCCCGGAGCACACACCGCTGCCCATAATACATGGTTTAAACCAAATATTTATAACAATTATTACGGTGAATGGGGCCGTGTTGAGCAGTACGGAGCTAATAAAGATATTGAAGATATTATTCATGTTGTCAACAGCAAGAAATTGACCTGCACCACCTCTCTGTACAAAATTGATGATGCCGGAAATCCTGTACCCGGCGCAGCCCTTACTCTCCACTCTAAAGATGGGGATCATATTCTTCTTGACTTTGACAGTGGCGGCAGTACTCCCCAATTGTCTAGTTGTCAATCTTTTACCACTACCTCCGCCCCCTATGTTGTACAACTCCGCCGTGGGAAGACCTATGAATTAGAGGAGCAAAACCAACCACAGAATTACACAAAAGCTGAAAAGATTACTTTCACAGTTCCGTCAGACGCGGATACTTTTACTGTCTCTATGATTGACCATAACTCAAGTGAGGATAAATCTGATATAAAGCTCGACAAGGTCACTTTTAATCAGGCAAATAACTGGGCACACAAACTCACTACGGATAATGAAATCAGTTTTAGTGGCGGTGAAATTATTTGCTGGAAGGGTATCGCTTACTACAATTATGCTAAGAATTCGGACTATACCTATAATATTTCGAATAACAAGCGTGATGACTATAAAAAAGTTGATTCTCCTGAACTGAATAATGCTCCCGATCCCATGAAATTCTTAGACGAGCATCTCAAAGATGAAAATTCCGATAAAAAAGCAGCTGACTATATTGTTCCCCTTACGGGCAAGGCTTATCTTTATAGTGAGCAGAATGTAACGCTCAAAAAAGGTGACATTATTATTCCTGATAATTATGGGGACGGAGTTCCTGACGATAAAAAGAACAAAAAAGTATATGTCTATATCGGTAACAAGGATTTACTTCTTACCTCTGATTTTCTCAGCAATGAAAACTTTACTACGCTAGAGCATAAACTACAGGATAAAAATCAAAATATATATAATTTCACCCTCAATCAATAAGAAAGCCCCCACCCAGCCGCAGAACATCTGCAGTTGGGTGGGGGTGGTTTATTTGTAGAGAGGGCGCGGCGGCAGCGGCAACCCGCCCGGGCGAATATGGGATCAGCCCCTGCGTTCTCTGCCAATCACAAAAACTCTTTCCAGTAAATCTCTGCGCTTCTCGTCATCTCCCGGGAAAAGTCGCTCGCGTACTTGCGCTTGCAAAATGCCTGCACGGCTTTGTCAAAGTCGTAGTCAAGCTGGCCGTTGGCGGCGGCTTTCGCCGCAAAGTCGGCGCGCAGCTCGTCGGGCGTGCGGTCCGTGTACACATTCTCGCAGACGACGGCCTGCTCGGCAAAGCGGGCGGGCTTGGGGCGGCGCTGCTGCTGCTCCGTGGGGCGGCCAAACACCAGCATACAGGCGGGCACAACGTACTGCGGCAGGTGCAGGGCGTCGCGCATGGCCTCCGCATTCTCGAGGACGTCGCCTATGTAGCAGCTGCCGATGCCCAGAGACTCGGCGGCGACCACGGCGTTCTGGGCGGCAATGCAGGTGTCGGCCACGGCCAGCATCAAGTCCCCTGCCCCGGGCTTGCGGGCGTCCGTGATGCCCGCGGCGTGGTAGGCGTTGAGCCAGCGGCGGCAGTCGGCCAGGAACACCAGCACCAGCGGCGCCCCGGCAATGAACGGCTGGTGGTCGCACAGGTCGGCCAGCGTGGCCTTCAGCGCCGGGTCGGTGATGTCCAGGATCGTGTACAGCTGCTGGTTGCCCGCCGTCGGTGCCTGGAACGCCGCGTTCAGGATGGCCGCCCGCTCGTCCGGAGTGACGGGGTCGGGGGTGAATACCCGCACGCTTTTGCGGGCGGAGAGGGCGGAGAGGATAGCGTTGTTTTCCATGATAAGCTCCTTTAAGCCTTCCCCCGGGGGGAAAGGTGGCGCCGCAGCGCCGGATGAGGGGCAGCCTTCCGGCGGCAGCCCGTAAGCGGATCAGTACCGCAAGCTTGCCCCTCATCCGTCTGTGGTCGGGGCCACAGACACCTTCCCCCGAGGGGGAAGGCAAATCAAAATCAACTTTTCCGTTTCTTCAAAAACTTCCCGATCAGCGTATCCAGCATGCTCAGCACCTCGCGGATGTTCAGCACGCAGACCACCGCGGTGATGCCCACGACGGGCAGCGCCCAATGGGTCAGGTTCATCATGCACCAGATCTCCGCCAGCACCAGCGCCAGATTCAGCACAAGCCACGCCGGGTGGAAGTCGATCTCCAGCAGACCGCGGGTCGAGTAGGCGCGCAGCAAAAACACCAGCATCAGGCTCAGGAAGCTGGCCGGGGTTACGCCCCACGGGCCCCACCTCAAAATGAGCAGGTAGTTCAGAATCAGGTTCAGCACCGCACCGGCCAGCATTGTGAACAGCGAGCCGGTAGACCGCTTATACACGACGTAGACGCTGTTCAGGAACTGGTTCAGGCAGGTCAGCATCGAGCAGAGCGTCAGGAACGGAACAAACGTCCAGGCGTCAAAATATTCAGCCTTGAACACCCGCATGAGCAGCTGGCACAGCATGATGATGCCCGCCACGCAGCAGAACAGCACGCTGGCATACACGCGGAATATCTTGGAGAAGAACGCCTGGCGGTCCGTCTCCTCGGTCACGGCGGAGAGCTGCCACGCCTCGTAGAAGATGCTGCCCAAAATCGTGATGATCTGCGGCAGGAAGTACCCCGCCGACAGCAGGCCGACCCAATGGTTGCCGCTGCGGCCCGCGTAGCCCTCGCACATGCCCTGCACAAAGAACATGTCGCTGGCGTTGATGATCCAAAAGCTGATGGACGCCGGGATCATCGGCAGGCAGTAGCGCAGCATCTCCTTCCACAGCGTCTTGTCAAACGCCTTGGGCTTGAAGTACCGCCAGCACCCGCCCGCAATGAACACAAACACCATGGATGTCAAATCTGCCAGCGCATTTGCCAGCAAAAAGCCTGTAGCGCCCATTTTTAAGACGCTCAGGAACAGCAGGTAGTAGAGCAGCAGGCTCAGCGTTGTCAGCACACCGTCTATGGCGACCAGCCGGTTCAGCATCCGCGAGCGAATGAACTGGGTACACAGCGTTCTCATACAGCTGGCCAGCACGCAGAGGTACAAAAAGCCCAGGTACTCCGCGGCGTTCGGGATGAGCCGCACCAGCGGCATGGCCAGCAGCAGCACCACAAAGCCCAGCCCGATAGTCGCCGCGCCGTTGACAAAGACGCTGGATTTGTTGGTCGCTTTGTCCAGCCCGAACCGGATGACCGCATAGGCCACGCCAAGGCTGACCACCGGGATCAGCAGGTTTGTGGCCTGCTGCAAAAGGCTGGACACGCCCATAACGTCCGGCGAGTCGAGCGCGTAGCTCAGATACGGGCGGATGAAGAAGCTGAGCAGCTTGGAGCTGAAGTTGGAGATGGCAAACAGCAGCGTATTGCTGACCAGCGTCGTATATTTTTTCTGTGGAGACGGCAAGATGGGAACCTCCCTTTTGGTATTGATGTCGCGTAATCCTTGCCTCCCTCTGCGAGGGAGGTGGCCCCGCAGGGCCGGAGGGAGAGAACTGTGCCATTGCCCGAAGTCTTTCGGGTTACGTCAGGTTCTCTCCCCCACCCGCTGCGGCGGGAGCCCCCTCCCAGAGGGGGCCAAGGGGAATTCACCGCAGCTTCAGCATCCGTTCCCGCTGCTTATAATCCGGCAGCACCTCCGCCACCGCGGCCCAGAATGCCGGGCTGTGGTCGGGGTGGGCAAAGTGACAGAACTCATGCACAACAACGTACTCCTGCGCGGGCAGCGGCATCGTGCAGAGCCGCCGCGCAAACGCCAGCGTGCCGGTGCGCAGACTGCACGACCCCCAGCGGGTGTTCATGTCGCGCACCGCAATTTTGGGCATCGCGCCGCCCGGGCAGGTCGCCGCAAACTGCGGATAGTATGCCCGGCACAGCGCCTGCATATAGGCCAGCGCCTCGGCCTTGGGCGGCAGCGCGGGGGCCTCGGCGGCCTCTCGTTCGCGCCGGGCCGCGGCACGCGCCTGTGCGGTGCGCACCCAGTCGGCCCGCGCCGTGACAAAGGCGTCCACATAAGCCGCAGGCACCCGCGGCGACGCACTGGCCGCCACACTGCCGTCGGCCCGCACGCGCAGGTTGATGTTGCGCACCCGCCGCCGCGTCAGCGTGTAGGTGATGCCGCCCGCCGTCCGCTCCATGCCCGGCCCCCCTTTTGCAAAAGTATATAGTTTATTGTACACGCATTTGCCCAAAAGTGCAACAGTTGCCTGCGGCGGCGCATTGTGGTATGATACTGCCAAAAGGGGGCTTTTGCATGAAATCGCTGTTTTTTGTTCTGCCCGCCCTGCTGCTGGGCCTGACGGCCTGCGGCGCGCCGGTGGCCGCCGTGACCCTGCCCGACACCGTGCAGGTCGAAAAGACCCAGACCGCCGAGACCGCTGTCCTCTACGAGGATGCCGACGGGCGTGAGGTCAGCCCCGCCGCGCCGCCCTGACCGAGTGGCGCTGGTCTGTGGCCGATGACACGATTGCCGAGGTCGATCCCAGCGGCATTGTGACCGGTCTGCGCGGCGGCTCGACCACCCTGACGCTGCAAAGCGCCGACGGGAAAATTTCCGCCAGCTGCCCGGTGCAGGTGTCCAGCCCGCTGCGCGGCATTGCTTTGGACGACTACACGCTGTATTTTGACGACGAGCTTGTGACCTGGATCACCGCCGACGGCACGCGCGAGTCCGACTACGCCTACGCCAGCCGCGTCGGCGCAGTCTGCCATCTTCTGCCGGAGGACACCACCGACCACCCCGCCGTGACCTATCACATCGCCGACGAGCGCATCGCCCGCTTCGACGGCTCCTGGCTCATCCCCGTGAATTACGGCACCACGACCCTGACCGCCGACTGCGGCGGGTTTACAGCGCAGTGTACCGTAACGGTGGTCAGGCCGGAGGAATAGGCAAAAGAAAACGAGGGGATGTACAACAGCCCCTTTGGTGACCCTCCCGTCCATCTCCCGCGCCCTAAAAACAGCCCGCGGGGCTGTTTTTGCCCCGCGGGACGCTGGACGCGGGGCCCGGGCTTTTCGATTCCCGCACGGGTCACCTTTTACGCCCGACACCTATTAAAAAGCGTATACAAAGAAAAAAGCACTACCTCAAATGAAGTAGTGCTTTTTGGTGACCCGTACGGGAATCGAACCCATGTTACAGCCGTGAAAGGGCCGTGTCTTAACCGCTTGACCAACGGGCCTCAAAAACACAGAGCTTCGCTAAAACCTCCGACATCCATCATCCACTACTGCGGACGACCGTCCCCCTTATCTTAGCGAAACTCTGTAACGTGGTAGCGGTAACTGGATTTGAACCGGTGACACTTCGGGTATGAACCGAATGCTCTAGCCAACTGAGCTATACCGCCATATTTATTTTGTGCACTTGAACAGTGCTTTATTATTATATCCAATCGACCGCGATTTGTCAACAATTATTTCGCAAAAATTCAAAAATTTCTGAAATATCTCCTTCTATGGCGTAAAAAAGACGCTGTAACAGAAAAAACGTTACAGCGTCTTGCGTAAATCATTCCCGGTATTTCTCCATCATTTCCTTGAACAGCACAGCCGGAGAGGGCGGCGTGTAGGTAATGGCGTTGGCACCCGCCGCAATGGTGGCGGAAATGCTCTCGCCGGTCTTGCCGCCGCTGGCGATGATGGGCACATCCGGGAACTGCTCCCGGATCTTTGCCACCACCCGGGGCGTGTCGGTGCTGCAGGCCACATTTAGGATGGATGCCCCGGAATCAATGCGGCTCCGGATGTTGGTGTCCTCTTTTGTCACTGTGATGATGACCGGGATGTCCACCACCCGCGAGACCGCCAGCAGATTCAGGTCAGAGATGGGGGAATTGAGCACCACGCCCATGGCACCCTGGCTCTCCACGTCGCGGGCAAGGTTCAGGGTGCGCACGCCGTGGGTGGTGCCGCCGCCCACACCGCAGAACACCGGGATGTAGGATGCCTTAATGATGGCATCGCTGATGGCCTGCTGGGGCGTGAAAGGATAGACCGCGAACACCGCGTCCGCGTCGCAGTTGCGGATGATGGCAAGGTCGGTGGTGAATACAAAGCTTTTCAGCCGCCGCCCGTTGATAACGATGCCGCTGGCGGCATATACCTCCTGGGGCATTTTCAGGATGTTGTGGCGCAGGCGGCTCTCTACGTTGGGGGAAGTTTTCTTTTCAGCTGCCATGGGCAAGTCCTCCGTTTCTCAATTGTATCAAATGGGAACTATATTATAGGAAAACAGGGGAGTTTATGCAAGAAACATCCTGTGAACAGTCTGCAAATAAAAATCGACCCTCTCCGTCCGTGCTTCACAGCACCGGAGAGGGTCGTTCCTTTAATGTGTTCTAACGTATTCTAAAATATCCTCAGGCACGCCGGCCAGTGCATCGGCTCCGGCAGCAGTCAGCTCTGCGCGGCCCCGGAAGCCCCACAGCGCCCCCATGGCAGGCAGACCGGCATTGTGCCCGGTCAGGATATCTACATCGCTGTCACCCACAAACAGGGTGCTGGCAGGGTCTGCGTGCAGGTCCTGCATCAGGCTGTAAACACCGGTGGGGTCGGGCTTGGTGGGCACGCCCGGGCGGCTGCCCCGCACCAGAACAAACCGACCTGCCCCGAAATAATGCTCGATGATCTTGCCGCACAGCGGGTCAGCCTTGTTGGAGAACACCGCGCACTGCACGCCTGCGGCGTTCAGCGCGTCAATGAGGGCAGCAATGCCCGGGTAAGGCGCGGTCTTGTCCTCCTTGTGGGCATCGTACCGGGCGGTAAACTCCGCCAGCGTAGCGGCCAGCTGCTCCGGTGTGCGGGCATCGGCGGGCGAAAACCGCTCCACGAGCTTCGGGATGCCGTTGCCCACCATGTGCTTGAACTGCTCCACCGTAAACTCCGGCCACCCGTGCTGTGCGCACACCCAGTTGCCTGCATCAGCCAGGTCGTCGATGGTGTTCAGCAAAGTGCCGTCCAAATCAAATAATACTGTATGAATCATAACAATTTTACTTCCCCTAAAAACAATAACGTTATCTTTATGCCAAGGGCTCCCCTTATTGGGGGAGCTGTCGCCGATCGGCGGCTGAGAGATTTAATTCGTTTCCATAAATCTGAAAAATTTCTCCGCATCCCGCAGCGGCACGCTCCTCACCTTGAGTTTTACCCAGCCGGGAAAGGTCAGGGTCAGGTTGGTGCGGCCCACACTGGCAGCCCAGGGGCTTTGTGCTGCGGTCAGGCAGACATCCGGGTGAAACACACAGATGCAGTGCAGGTAGAGCCCCTGCTGCCGCCGCAGGGTCATGCGCCCCTCCCGCAGCCAGAGGCCCTCCCGCCGGTAGCCGGCCGCGGCCCCGGCCAGCAGTGCCCCAAAGAAGAAGGTGGGGATGAGCAGGGTCATGGTCAGCTGGGGCAGCACTGTGGCCGAGACCAGCGTCAGCAGGAGGCAGAGGGCAAAGGGAATGCCTGCCGGTGCAAAAAAGATGAGACTGCGCTGCTCGGTGCGGGCCAGCAGGTCGGGCGGCATCCGGAACTCCGGCAGCAGCTCCCGGAACAATGCCTCCTCGCCGCTGCGGCAGACGAACAGCGGCAGCTCGGGGGAGCAGCCGCCTGCCGTTACAAAGACCGGCCAGCGCTTCATCAGCCGGGCAGCGGGGGAGATGCGGACATCTGCAAAGCTGATCTCGCCTGTCCGCACCCGGCACTCGAAGTGTTCCAGCCAGCCGCCCCGGCTGCCGATCTGGTCGGCCGTGTGCCAGACAGTGTAGTGCACGGTCTGGGCAAAGCTGCGCATCAGGCTGGCCCCCAGCAGAAAGCCAGCAGCCGCCAGCAGCCACGCCGCGCCTGCAGGGAGCCACCGCGCCGCGAAGCGGGCCAGAAAGCTCACCTGGATCTGGGCAAAAACGGCAGGGTTCCAGTCCGGAACATCCCGGGTCTGGCGCACGGCCAGCACGAACAGGGCCAGCGTGGAGAGGCCGTTGGCCCCCAGAAAACCCAGCGCCGCCCGCTCCCCTCCGGCGGGCCGGTGCAGGGTGGGCTTTACCAGAGGCATCAGCTGGTCTGCCACCGCCTCGGCATCGGCTTTGGGCAGGCAGACCGAAAGGGTGTGCTTTTGCGCCGCGCCCACCGGGTAAAGGGTCAGGCGGCTTGCCCCGGCCATCCGGTAGAGCAGGGGCCGGTCGATGGTCAGTGCCGCCAGCATCTCGCCCCGCAGGGCACGATCCAGCCGGATGCCCAGCCGCCAGTGCAGATGAAAGACTCCGGTGTCGTCCAGGCTCCAGCTGCTCACACGCAGGATGCCCCAGCTCACGGCGCAGAGCAGAAGGAACAGCAGTGCATCCTGCCGCAGAGCCGTGTGCAGGGCTGTCCAGTTCCGCTCAAACAGCACCTGAACCAGCGGCAGCAGATAGACCACCAGCGTCTTGCGCAGAAACCGCAGGACGGTAAAGGGGTGCAGGCGGCGTTCGTTCATCGGATCTCCTCCGCAAGGGCATGGGTGAGGGCAGCGGCCTGCTCTGCCGGGACCGCCGGTAAAATAAGCCGCGTGCCCGGTGCCGTGATGACGACCACCGATACCCCTGCCAGCCGGAGCAGCGGCGTGCGCAGCCGGAACAGCCCTGTTACGGCCCTGCGTCGGACCGCCCGCCGCAGCGGGAAGGTGATGCCGGAGTACACCGTCAGGGTCTCCGCGCCCAGCGCGGCGGCATAGCTGCAGGCGCGCTGGTACACCACCGCCACCAGTGCGGCCCAGAGCAGGCAGAACACCACCCCGGCGGGCAGGCTCTGCCAGAACACAAAGGGAGCCGCCAACAGGCCCGGGATGGCGGCCCAGCAGCAGAGCACGGCCCGGCCCCGGGGCGGGATGATGAGCGCCGTGCGGCGCAGCTCCCGCTCCGTCACTTGCTGTTCAGCTCCCAGGCATCGGTCAGCAGGTGCAGGGTATCGTCCTGCGTCAGCACCAGGATGCGGTCCCAGGGCAGCAGAACGGTGTTGCCGTGGGGGATGATGAACTCGGTGTCGCGGGTGATGCTGACCAGAATGGCATCGCCGGGAATGGGCACATCCATGATGGCCTTGCCCGCAAACTTGAAGTTCTCGGGCAGCAGGATCTCGTTCAGGCTGGCCGTGCCGCCGCCCAGGCTGAGCAGCTGGCGGATGGTATCCGTCTCGATCTCCCGCTCCAGAATGTGGCTCAGGTTGTCGGTGCCGCAGACCACGGTGTCCACGCCTAAGGTGTGCAGCAGCTCCCGGTTCTTGGGGTTGGAGGCCCGGGCCACGGTGCGGTCCACGCCGAACTCCCGCTTGGCGATCTGACAGGCCACGAGGTTGTCCTCGTCCGAGCCGGTCACGGCCACAAAGGCGTTGCAGCTGCCAACATCGGCGGTGCGCAGGGTGTCCACGCTGATGGAATCGCCGCAGATCACGGGGATGTCCAGCGAATCTGCCAGCATCCGGCACTGGGCCTCGATGGGTTCAATGATGACCACCGAATGGTGGTTCGTCAGCAGGCTCTGGGCCAGATACCGCCCAACACGCCCGCCGCCTGCAATACAAACTTTCATATTGATACCTCGTATTACTTTGCGTAAAACTAATTTGGGATAAAACCTCTCCGTCAATGCTTCGTATTGCAGGAGAGGTTTTACTCCTCACTTCGCCAGCGAACGGAACACTGCCTGTTCTGTCAGGATGGTGGGGCAGATCGTGTCCAGCTCGTAGGTCTTGTGGTAGAGCACCTGCAAATGCGGGTCAGAGACGCGGCAGATGACCTTTTCGCGCCGGAAGATGTTCTTTGCGATCTGTGCAGCCATCAGGTTCACGGAGTCATCTTCGCACACAGCGGCCACCGCGTCGCAGTTCTCCACGCCGCCCTGCTTGAGGATGTCGGGGTCGGTGGGGTCGCCCACAAGGGCCGTGCCGCCAAAGGAGTAATCGTCAAAGCTGTCCAGCCGCTTGAGCTGCTCGGGGTCCTTTTCGATCAGGGAAATATCATGGCCGATGCGTTCCAGATCCCGCACCAGTGCCGCGCCCACCTGGTCGCAGCCAATCACCAGAATATTCATGGAGTCACCTCGTTGTTTTCACTCTGTTTCGGGTTTGTTCAGGGGTCTGTGCCAGACTTGCTCTGTCAGCAGAGCCGCCTGATCCAGTATAGCATAATTCCGCGTGCAGATAAATAGAGAACCCGCCGGGGACAAAGCAGAAAAAATGAAGATTTTCCGTGCGCAGGGCCGTATAATATGATATACTGAAAAGCGAACCCAATCTGAATGTGTGCAGAGCGCCTGTGCCGCTTTGCAGGGAGGAGAACCCATGTTTCTTGAAATACTGAAAGCCATCCTGATGGGCATTGTGGAGGGCATCACCGAGTGGCTGCCCATCTCGTCCACCGGCCACATGATCCTGGTGGAGCAGGTGGTCAAGTTCAACGCCAGCGAGGAATTCATGTCCATGTTCCGCGTGGTCATCCAGCTGGGTGCCATTCTGGCCGTGGTGGTGCTGTTCTGGAATAAGC
>ERZ773243.2483-NODE-2483-length-15470-cov-3.930976_pt1 | contig 15470 bp, 11 predicted proteins | sample MGYA00580520_ERZ773243 | MGnify/ENA primary metagenome ERZ773243 (study PRJEB29015, sample SAMEA2737747) | human gut metagenome | biome: human gut; feature: human-associated habitat; material: faeces | place: China | collected 2012 ... | reverse complement strand
ATATCGACACGAAAACGCTCACCACCGAACTGATGGTGAGCGTTTCCGGTTCTCTGGCCCAGCAGGAATCCATTTCCATCTCGGCTAATCAGAAAATAAGTTATCAGCGAAGAATGGAAAGAGGGGAATTTATCACCTGCTCGGCACCTTACGGCTATCGGATCATAGACAAGAAAAACCTTGAAATCATCCCGGAGGAAGCGACCACGGTACAATGGATATTCGATGCCTATTTGAATGGCCGCAGTGCGGAATGGATTGCAGACCAACTCACAAGAAGGGGCATTGAAAATACCAACACACGCAAACCGTGGACTGCTTATGGAATCCGATACATTTTACGCAATGAAAAATATGTCGGGGACGCACTGGGGCAAAAGAAATTCACAAAAGGTTTTCCCTTTTTTAGAAAACGCAACCACGGAGAGCAAGAGCAGTATTATGTAGAAAATACACATTTGCCTATCATTGAGCGTGAGCAGTTTGAAAAAGTGCAGAATCTTCTGCAGCAGAAAGCGAAAAGAAAGAAACCGACAAGAAGTCAATATCCACTTACCAGAAAAATAATTTGCGAGAAATGCGGGACGCCATTTATCCGGCGAGAAACTGCGAAAGGCTTGGTGACATGGGTCTGCCGAACCCATGACCGGAATGCCGCGAACTGTCCTATGGGGCGTATCCCAGAAACGGAGATCCATGCGGCATTTATCCGGATGTATCGGAAACTCAAAGAGAACGCGGATATGATCCTGAATCCAGCTATGGATCAGCTGAACGCCTTGGAAACCATCCTGCGGCAGAATAATCCCAAAATGCTGATGATTAACAAGGCGATTGCGGAAGCAACGGAAGAAGGCCATAAAATCAGCACCCTGCGGGCTAACGGCTTGCTGGATGCCGATGCCTGCGCCGTCCGCATGAATGCCATCAGCGCCAAACTGACTCAACTCCGTGGAGAACGCCGCTGGTTGTCGGAAAACGAGGCTTTGGATGAAACCATGGATGCCATTCGCAAGATGACAGATGTCATAAAGAATGGGCCGGAACAGATGAACATCTTCGATGAGGACTTGTTCGACAGCTTGGTGGAGAAGGTCATCGCGGAATCCCAGACACGCATCCGCTTCCGGCTTTGTGGTGGTTTAGAACTGGCAGAACAATTGGAGGTGGCGGCAAGATGATCAACCGAAAAATTTTATATGGGTACAGAATTCGAAACGGTATATTGGAAATCGTACCGGAAGAACAACAGACGGTGAACCGAATTTTTACCCTCTATAATGCCGGGGCTTCCTGCCAGGGCATTTCCGATGCATTGAATCAAGGAAATATCCCATACAGTCAGGAAGTTCCTCTTTGGAATAAGCATAAAGTGAAGCGTCTCTTAGAAAATCCACGCTACACTGGCCAGGATGACTATCCGGCCATTGTGGACATGGAGGTTTTTCGGGCAGGGCGGCAGAGGACAGCCGAGAAAAATGAAAAGCGCCGCCCACATGGAGAGAAATCTCCCATCACATATCTGACACCGTATTTCCAGTGCACCTGCGGCGGAAAACTCATCCGCATTGGCGGTAAATGGTTGGATAACAGCAAGCTGCACCTCAAATGTGGGTCCTGCGGCAGTGCCATCACCACAGATACGGATACAGTGCTGACGGAGGCAAATCGACAGATTTACGCATACGAACACCCCAAACAGCCTGCTTATGCCCCCTCTGCGGAAGTCATTCGACTGAGCAATGCCATCAACCGTGGCTTAGAGCAGCCGGACTCCCCGGAAGCGGTGATGGCGCTGATTCTACAAGGGGCAGCTGCACGATACGATTGCTGTCCGGAGCCAATTTCTGAATATGAAAATTTTGACCACCTACCGAAAGCAGATTGGAATCACTTTCGGCGGGTGGTTTCTTATATCACGATCACACAGGAGCATATCATAACAGTTCAGTTTACAGATCAGGCAGGAAAGGACGAATGATACATGGAAGCGACAACGACTTTAGATAGGCGAGTGCGGGTGATTCCCGCTACAAAAACGCAGGGAGCCATTCACAGCACCCATGATGGGAAAAAGCGGGTAGCGGCCTACTGCCGGGTATCCACCGACAGTGAAGAACAGCTCAACAGCTATGAAGCCCAAAAGTCCTACTATACCCAGAAAATCGAGGAAAGCCCGGATTGGGAAATGGCGGGGATCTATGCCGATGAGGGTATCTCCGGCACCAGCATGAAAAAGCGGACGGAGTTTAAGAAAATGATCACTGCCTGCAAACGGGGCCATATTGATCTTATCATTACGAAATCCCTCTCCCGCTTCGCCCGAAACACGGTAGACTGTCTGGAAACGGTGCGCCTGCTGAAAGCCAACGGTATCGGAGTGTACTTTGAAAAGGAAAACATCAACACCCTCACAGAATCCAGCGAGTTCCTGATTACTCTGTTCAGCGGCTTCGCCCAGGCGGAATCAGAATCGCTGAGCAAAAATATTACATGGGGAAAACAAAAAAGCGCCGAGGCGGGAAAAGTAGATTTCCAGTACAAGAAAATGCTGGGTTACCGCAAGGGTGCAGATGGCCAGCCGGAGATCGTTCCAGAGGAAGCGGAGATCATCCGCCGCATTTACCGAAGATACTTAGCTGGCTGCAGCCTGGGCCAGATCAAGCAGGAATTGGAGCAGGATAATATTCCTACCGCGCAGAAGGTGGAACGATGGTCCTCTGCGGTAATTCATAACATTTTGACCAACGAGAAGTACATGGGTGACGCCCTGCTGCAAAAGACCTATATTACTGACTGCATTACCAAAAAAGTAAAGAAGAACATGGGAGAGCGTCCCATGTACTACGTGGAGAACAATCCCCCCGCCATTATCCCAAGAGAGACATTTGACCAGGTGCAGAAAGAAATGACACGTCGGTCCAGTAAGCGAAAGGTGCTGCAAAAAAGCGGAAAAACGGAACTGGGGAAATACTCAGGCAAGTACGCCCTGACGGAACTGCTGGTGTGCGGCGAGTGCGGCTCTCCCTACAAGCGGGTGACCTGGGCCAGAAACGGCAAGAAGCGCATCGTGTGGAGATGCGTCTCCCGGCTGGAATTTGGTACCAAATACTGTCATAACTCCCCGACGCTGGATGAGAGCAGACTCCACAACGCCATCCTTGCCGCCATGAACGAGTACGCGGCTATCCGACAGGAGGTTTGCCCAGATGTACTGGCCATGGTAGAGGAAGCCAAAAGGGCCGTGTCACAGGCTGGAGCAATGTTGCTGGAACTGAAAAAACGCATGGATGCAGTCAGCCAGGAACAGTCTGATGTGCTGGATCGATTGCTGGCAAACATGGCCGATGCGGAACTGAACGCCAGGATGAAAGCCCTGACGGATGAGAAGGAAGTTCTTAAGGCGCAGATCTTAAAAGTCCAACAAAAAGAAGTAAGCATGGCGGAGCAGGCGGCGAAGCGTCAGCAGATGTGGGACAGCCTGATGGAGTGCTCTGCTGGGTACACGGAATTTGATGATGAATTCGTCCGGCAGATCATCCAGAAGATCACGGTGGAGGATGCGGAAACCATCCGCGTCCACTTTCGGGACTCGGACGTGGTGCTCGAACAGGAAGTAGAATGAATGGAAAGGGTGAAAAGAAATGGCAATCTTTATAACTGGTGATACCCACGGTGATTTCGATAGGCTCCAGCCTGCGGCCTTCCATGAGCAACGTAACCTGACCAAAGAGGATTACCTCATCATCTGCGGGGATTTTGGCGGCGTCTGGGATGGCAGCGATACAGAGCAGCGATGGCTGGACTGGCTGGAAGCCAGACCCTTTACCACGCTGTTCGTTAGTGGAAATCACGAAAACTATGATCTGCTCCACAGCTACCCAATCAGCCAATGGCACGGCGGTTTGGTACAGGCCATTCGCCCCAGTGTCCTGCACCTGATGCGGGGGCAGCTTTATGAAATCTGCGGAAAGCGGATCTTTACCATGGGCGGGGCCAGCAGCCACGATATTCGGGATGGAGTTCTGGAGCCGGATGCTCCGGACTATGAGCAGAAAATTCGGCAACTGAACGCCGCTGGCGCATTATTCCGAGTCAACCACCGCTCCTGGTGGAAAGAGGAATTGCCCAGCGAAGATGAATACCGAACCGCAAGGGCAACGCTGGACAAGGCAGGCTGGGATGTGGACTATATCATAACCCACTGCTGCCCCAGTAGCATCCAGAATATATTCAGTGGCGGACGGTACCAGCGGGATGCCCTGACGGACTTTTTCGATGAAGTTCGGGAACGCTGCCGTTTCAAATACTGGTTCTTCGGACACTACCATGAGAACATGGTGGTGGAAAAGAAATTTGTGATGCTGTATGAGCGAATCATACGGCTGAAATAACGGGTAGAGATACATTCGTCCCATTAAGCGAATGTAAGTTTACATATATCGACTATCACACAAGTGTCTCAGAGGATCGGCTGGCGGAACGGATCGTACACACTGCGGCACAAATATTATGCAAGGACTACCAATCCTTAACAGATCATGCAGTGAAAAACAAGCATTTCTTTGGAGTCCGCACCTTATCGGATATCAACTACTCAGCCTTGAGCATGGGTGCCGGAGAGCAAAGGCTGATCAAGATTTTGACGGTGGTATACCATGCGGCTCCATATTCCCTGATCCTGATTGACGAAATAGACCTGTTGCTTCACAGCAACGCACAGAAACAACTGATAAAACAGCTGTCCGATTTGGCACAGAGGAAGAATCTGCAAATTATTTTTACAACCCACTCGCTTGAAATTGGGAAGCTGACAGAATTTGTTGATATACGGTATCTGTACCACACAAGAGAAAAAACGCTGGTATACGACCGGATAACACCGGATATCATTTTTGATATGAACCGGGAAAGTACGCAGCCGCTCACTGTCTATGTTGAGGACGACCTCGCGGAAGCCATTGTCTCACAGCTTTCCGACGGATTACGAATATCCAGATATGTCAATATTCGAAACATCGGTTCGGCTCAAAACGCATTTACATTAGCAGCGGGGATGATGATTGAGGGGAATTCTCTTGAGCATCGGCTGATCGTTTTAGATGGCGATGTTTATCGGACAGATGAGGACAAGAAAAGGCAGTTGCGCAGGCTGCTGTCCGGAACAGAGACGAACCATGACGATAAGATTGATGCCGCGCTTTCGCTGATTACACAGTTTTCTCTGCCTGAGGGGAACTGCCCGGAAAAATTCATTTATGATCTGCTTTTGGATGTGGATGGAGCGGATGAAGCGACTGATTGCGCGAAGCAGGTTACAGGAGTTGTGGATAGTCACGATTGGTTGAATCAAATTGTGGAGCGGATGAATCAGGATCGAAAAATTGTTCTGCTTAAAATCATTGAGCAGGCCGCAGAGAGCGACAAGTGGTCCACATACGTTGAACGGGTGCGCAGATGGCTAATAGAGCAGGCAAAGGTGTTAAATCTCTATTCACCATAAAATTACTCTATAATGTAAATGATTACGCATCCTTTTTGGTGCATGTTTGCTGTGCAAGATTATCCTGCGGAGGAATTGAAAAGCAAGGAAAATCTGGCTATGGCTTCCTTTGCAAACATTCCTTTCCTTGCGGGCAACGAAAAATCCAGTATCTTTTCTGCCAACACATGACAGAGTAAATCAGGACATCCGATTTGGATGCCCTGATTTTTTTATTAGACGAAAAGAACTCGATACCGACACCCATGCGCGAAGCGCATTTTAATCAGAGGTGAGGCAGGGTTCCTGCGAATTGCGGAACGCAATTCGCGGGATGCCGGGAAGCGAGTTCGAGCCTCGTAGCCCGCTCCAAAGTAGACAAAACCTGCGTATAACGATAGTTATATGCAGGTTTTACCTTTTGTTGGTGAAATCAGGCAAAAACCCAGTCTAATTACTGGGCACCATTACATATCAATGAGACAAATAAGCAGGTTTGAGGAAATAGACGATTCCTCAAACCTGCTTTTATTGATGTTTAAGAAAGTGAGGCAGCTATGAAACTTCCGTATGGCTATGTTTTGATCGAAGGAGAAATCGCAGTACATGAAGAAAAGGCGGATATGGTCCGCAGTATCTTTGACGCTTATCTTGCCGGAGCCAGCTTGGGCAAAATCGTTGATATGCTCTTCGTAAAAGGCATCCTCTCTCCGACAGGAAAAACAAAATGGACCAGGGCGGCTGTGGATAAACTTCTGACGAACAAAAAATATATCCCATTGGTTGGCGTTAGGGTATATATGGACACACAGTTTGAGAGGGCCCAGCGCTGCAACATAGATTATGATAAGGCAGGGCATCCACGCAAGGCAGTCAGGTATCGGTCTCCAGTTTTTGAGACAAAATGAGACTATGCAGAACCCATTTCTTTTGTTATACTGGTAAAAAAGGAGAATGGGTCATGAACGAGAACGAACTACGTGAGCGCTACATACGCCTGGCATTTCAATATGAGTCTGCCATTGACGCACTTCTGACAAAAGGATTAGTCGACATGGAAGCGGCCAGCGTAGCAAAAGAGAGATTCTATGATACACTGAATGAAGAAAGGCTGCTGGCCACACAAAAAATTAAGGACTATCATGAATCCATCAGTCTGTATATGAGAACGCTGGCCCATGATGGCATGGTTTCACTGACAGAACTGGCAAGGCAGTATTCCGATGAGTCTCCAGGATATGTGATCCAAAGCTGGATGCGCAGCCGGAACACATTAGAGTTTCTCCGCCAGTGGGAATTGGATCAGAATGCCGAATTCGATGACCTGGTCTGCGCGGAGCTGATCCGCCAAGGGCATACCACCTCTCTGACCATTACGCCGACGTTGTGGATCCGACGGACTCATGCTGTGGGGCTCCATGTCAAACAGGGAAAAGGCGGAGGCATAAGTGCTTACCCGGAAATTGCGGCGGATTTTCGGTTGTGGCTCGATCCGGAGGAACGGTTGGCACTGATTCGGTCAGTGCAATAGACGAAAATCGATTGTGCATAAGCTAAGGAGCAGAGATATTTTTGCAAAGTTTTAATTGTTGTGGAGGTTTGATTATGATAGGGTAGCGTATTCGATTTTCTATATATGATTTGTGGGGAGAAAACAAATTCATTTAAAATTTCGTAGAATTATATTGCTCAAGATGTTACCACAATTTAGGGTTCAATAAGAGATGCTTCCATGGATGGGTATATCAATGTTTCTGGGAGTGGGTTTGAATATCTTCAAAACTTCACTTCCGAAATTTATGGTGAACGCGGGCAGTTTGCGCATAGCCTAAAGCGCTATCTTGCCGGTCCGGAATGGCACAATGCCTGTCGGGTAGTTAAAACAGTAGAAGAGATTCCCATGATTACAGAAGAACAAATCCGCCAGCAAATTCAGTGGGAGGCTATGCTCCGTGACAAAGCCTACGCCATGCAGAATTTTGTTTGGAGTCGGTCTGGCGAGGTTAGCGAAGAGGACTATTGCGCAATCGCTGCTGACATGGGCCTGGCGCCTAGCCCGTGTCCTTGGGAGGAAACTCTTTTTCCCCATGTTGTAGATTTATTCGTTTGTTCTAAAGCCCAGGAAGAGGAAATTTTTGATTGTGTAGAACGCCATAAATCGCTTCTCGGCATTATAGGTAATCTCATGATGGATTCCCTATCAGATCGGCAAGTCATTTCCTGCCGCGGGCGAATGCTGCTATCACAGGGCTATGTCCGAAATTTTTATCGTGGTGAAAATGCCTATTATGGAACAAGCCGACCATCGCTGTTTCGCAGTTCTCCCATTGACCCAGAGGAAGCAAAGTTTCATCGCCTAATTGGCCACATCCGCATAATAGAATTTTCCCTTTGGATTCAAAAACTGGACTATGTAAAGCAATGGCCTTGTGGTGATGTTTTCCACGGAGCCATTGCACAGCATTATGGGATTCCCACTAATGGTTTGGATGTGACAAGTGATCTCAAGGTAGCTTTGTTCTTTGCCTGCTGTTATTTTGACCAGGAAACAAAGCGCTGGTACCCATTGGAAAAGGAGCAATTTGAATATGCTAACGCCAGAGCTGATGTTGCAAAGCTCGGCGGCGATTCCCGTTATGGACTTATCTTCTCCGCGCCAGCAGATATTTCGACCATGAGCGAGGTGCTGCGGGATCAGAATCTTCATTTCAGTTTTGCAACGCCCATCGGCTATCAGCCTTTTATGCGTTGTGCCCACCAAAGCGGATATATTATTGAAGCAGGCGAGCCCTACGATTTGTACAAAGACGCTACCTATACAAAGCACAAATTCCGGTTGACAGAAGAGCTTTGTCAATGGATATACCATGAGATGCAGGAGGGAGAAGCGATCTATCCCAACGAAGGCTTGTTGCACTACCAGTACATTATTGACGATATCATGCGCCTTGCCCAGTATTCCGAAGAAGCATTAAGGGCTGCGTTGTGGTACTATGCTCCGGATCTGCCCTTTGATACTGCCGTCATAGAGCTTGCAAAACGTGGCCATATCTGTAAGCCGGAAGTGCAATGGTGTTCTGATGAAATATTTGCGGAAATCAATTCCAAATGGACACCGCCAGAAGAACTGATGGGTGGTTTCCCGTCTAAAGCTAAGTTTACATTTAACGTTTAGTGTTTTGGAGGATGCTCATGCGTTATTCAGAAGACGGTTGGCTGTTTCAATCTGGGGAAATTAAAAATATTACCAAAGATGTAAGCGAAGCTGATCTTTTTGATCTGGTACGGCTGGCTGAAGAAGAGGATGCGTGGGGAGCACGCGTTCATGCAGAGATTGAAGCGCGAGATTGTTTACCAGGTGGACATATTAGAGATTTCCTTTTAGAGAACATCCGAATCCAAAATATATCTGGTGCCGTCGTATCACATCCATATGGGGATATTCTCACATTTCCTAGCACAAGGCATTTTTTTCGGGGCGAAAATAAAGAATATGCTCAAACATTGCCCTCCTTGAATCGTAAAATTTCGAGGCTATCACCGCTGGAGCAGGAATTGTATCGCGCAGTTACCAATATGCGTATTGAGCAATTCTGCAAGTTCTTATGGCAGATTCATATTGTTCCCTATTGGGAAGCGTATGTGAGTGACGTCAATTATAAAGCATTGGCGCAGCACTACGGCTTTGAAACCCATCTGCTCGATTTGACTAACGATTTCCGCAATGCACTGTTTTTTGCAACCTGCCGCTACGATTGGGACACCGATGCCTATTATCCATTGACAGAAGCGGATATTAAGCAGGATGAAGCAAGCAAGTATGGGGTCATTTTTCACACACCCAATTGGGAGTTGGACTATCATCAACCCATGGGAACGCTCCGCTTACTATCCCAGATAGAAATGCATAAAATGCAGTCTCCTATTCAAATCGATTCTGGACTATTGGATGGCACTGCATTTCAAATTGGGTTCCAACCGTTGATGAGGTGTCGCACACAAAGCGGATATGTTCTTCCTATGCGAAGAGATATACCTTTACAGCAAGACATGCGTTTTGAAAAGCTGCGTTTCCACCAATCGCCGGAGCTGTCACAAAAAGTCTTTGATATGATGGAAGGCGGCAAGAAAGTATTTCCCTATGAAGGCATCACAAAGGCACGATATCTGATAACGGCTATGCAGCGTGCCGTGATTTTCTCTGAGGATGATTTGGCTGCTGCATATGAGTATTGGCATGTCGATACAACAATATTTCCGTCCGTGGGCGCGTTACGAAGTGCATTGCTGGCTGCCAATATTGAAGGCAGTCCGATTCAGATCATCGCAGAAGATATTTCATATACGCTTCCCAAAAGTGTACTTGACGAAATTAATAAGGCATACGACAGTATCGACATCTGCCAAATGCTTAACGGAAAAATTTATATGAAGCCAGAGCAACGCGCGCGTAGAGAAACTCGTCGTCGAGAGATTTATGGAAAATTGCGTTAATGAAATTCGTTTCACATAGAAGGGGCTCCTGCATTGAGAAGAAAACTCGGAAATCAGGAGGAGGGAATAGAGCAGGACGGTTAGAGGTTTATGACCACAGGAATTTGCTCTTGCATTTTAGATTGTATCTTTTTTATCAACACCCGACAAAAAGAAACACCACCCACTCGGGTGGTGTTTCTTTTTGGAGCATTTTCGATTTGCGCTGCAAATCGCCCGCCTGCGGCGACTTTTATAGAAAAGCGGAGGGAAACCCGCAAAGGTTTCCCCCGCAGACACCCCCTTCCTCGCGAAGAACGAAGGATTCTGCATTCGTCAGACGAAAAGAACTTGCTGCCGACACCTATGCGCGAAGCGCATTTCAATCAGAGGTGAGGCAGGGCTTCTGCGTCGAGCGCATAAACTCCATACCCCGTGCATGGATCTAAACGTCCCCACCCGAATGGATGGGGCTTTTTGCTTCGACTGCAAAAGCGTAAACATACTCAAACAGGAGGAACTGAACGGTTCTCCATGGAATTTGCTGCCGCTCCGCCCTGCTTGTGATGGGTTGAGTGACGGATAGACTGCTCTTTTTTACAAAATAATCAGCGTTCCGTAGCTGCTCATTCTACACCTAAGGAGAAAATCCAGATCCCGGTGGAAAGGTGCGTTGTACAGCGGACGTTTGTCTGTGAAGCGTGAGCGGCTTACAAGGGAATCTTTTTGGAATGCGAAGGAATTATAGAGAAATCTACAAACCGGTTTCCGGTTAAAGTGAATGATATTGTGCGATTTCCGTAAATCTATTGTTAAAACTAACAAAGATTCTATACGATTCTTGTGAATTTCAGCACTTGAACTTCTGGGTTAGAGTGCTAATATGTAAGCGAAAACAGGCGAGTAAACGTTTTTGCGCCTGCTTCAGAAGAAAAAACGTGTTTTTGGAAGGAGAGTTCAAGATGATTAGCTTTTTCATTTGCCTGGCACTGCTGATCGGCGGCTATTTCACCTATGGCTCCCTGGTGGATCGGACCTTCGGGCCCGATGACCGTGAGACTCCCGCTGTCAAGATCAATGACGGCGTGGACTACATGGTTCTGCCCCAGTGGAAGCTGTTCATGATCCAGCTGCTGAACATTGCTGGCTTGGGTCCCATCTTCGGCGCTTTGAGCGGTGCTCTGTGGGGTCCTGTTGTGTTCCTGTGGATCACTTTCGGTACCATTTTCGCCGGTGCTGTCCACGATTACTTCTCCGGTATGCTCAGCGAGCGTAACGAGGGCGCCTCTATCTCCGAGATCTCCGGCATCTACCTGGGCGGCACCATGAAGAATGTCATGCGTGTGTTCAGCGTTGTGCTGCTGATCATGGTCGGTACCGTGTTCGCCGTGGGCCCTGCTGGTCTGATCCAGCTCCTGTTCTCCAACGGCGGCAGCACCGGTATCCTCACCAACAAGCTGTTCTGGCTGGTGCTGATCCTTGTGTACTACTTCATCGCCACCTTCCTGTCCATTGATAAGATCATCGGTAAGATCTATCCCGTGTTCGGCATCTGCCTGATTATCATGGCTGTTGGTGTGGCCGTGGGTATCTTCACCAAGGGTTATGTGATCCCCGAGATCTGGAACAACTTCACCAATATGCATCCTCAGGGCACTCCCATCTGGAGCTTCATGTTCATCACCGTGGCCTGCGGCGCTATTTCCGGCTTCCATGCCACCCAGAGTCCCTTGATGGCTCGCTGCATGAAGAGTGAGAAGCAGGGCCACTTCGTGTTCTACGGCGCCATGGTGTCCGAGGGCATCATCGCTCTGGTCTGGGCTGCTGCCGGCTGCGCCATCTACACCGGCGCTGACCTGCTGGCTATGGGCGGCGGCGGCTCCACCACCGTGTACGACGTCTGCTCCAAGACCATGGGCGGCGTGGGCATCGCTCTGGCTATGCTGGGCGTGATCGCCTGCCCCATCACCTCCGGCGATACGGCCTTCCGTTCCGCTCGTCTGGTGCTGGCTGACTGGTTCCACGTTGAGCAGAAGTCCATCAAGGGCCGTTTGATGCTCTGCATCCCCGTGCTGGGCATCGGCGCGATCCTGGGCGTGGGCAACGCTCTGGGCAAGATCGACTACACCATCATCTGGCGTTACTTCAGCTGGACCAACCAGACTCTGGCCATGATCGTGCTGTGGGCCGCTTCCATGTACCTCTTCTATGAGAAGAAGAACTACTGGATCACCGCTGTCCCCGCTACCTTCATGAGCGCTGTGTCCATCACCTACTTCATGCTGGGCAACGAGTGCCTGGGCCAGTTCCTGAACCACAAGACTGCTGACGGCGCGGTTGTTTACAACACTGCTGTTGCTTATCCCGTCGGCATCATCGCTGCCGCGCTGTTCCTGGGCATCTTCCTGTACAGCATCAAGAAGCGCGACGTGAAGCCTCAATACGAAACTCTGGGCAAGTAAGCTCTGAGTAATCAATCCGAAAGCGGCGGAAAGACTCTCTCCTTTCCGCCGCTTTTGAAGCTATCAATGAACGATCACGGAGGAACACTATGTTATTTGCGCCTGTGCGTCTCGGCAGCACCGCCCTGTCGGCGGAAGTCCTGACTGCGGATGTTAAAAACTGCAAGCACTTCGGACCCTGCGGCGTAGGGGAAAAAGCACTGTATCTGAGCGGCTTCCTGTTTGACCGGCACTACTATGTGGCGCTGGGGGATATCCGCCGGGTATTCAAGCGGGTCGCCATGAGCAAGGGCGGTTTCACCGGAAACGGCGTCTTTGGCGCTATTCCGTACCTGGTGGTAGAATACGGTGACGGTACGCAGAAGCAATGCACCTTCAAGCGGGAGGACCATGTGGATGATCTGCTGGCCTATCTGGCGAAGGTTTGTCCCGGTCTGCCGCTGCACAGCGTTCAGGCGGAGCAGCGCCTTGCCCGGAAGGCACAGGAGGAAGCCGTCCGGTATCTGAACGTGCTGACGCCGGAGGCACAGGCGGCCCGGGAGAAGCTGGAAAAGGCCAGAACCTTCCTCGCCGGCTATCCGAAGCTGACGGACCGGCTTTCCACTGCGGCCAAGGCCAAGCGGGTCAATGAGCACACCAATCCCGCCCATAAATGGGTGGCGCTGGCCATCGTGCTGGCGGGCCTGATCGCCGCAGTCTACGGCGTCATTGCCTGGCGGCGGCAGGAGGGCTTCGGTATGTACTTCACCCTGCTGGGACTGGCGGTGGTGTTCCTGTTCTCCGGTACGCAGGTCATTCCCACCATGAGGAACAACAAACGGGCAGTCGCCGCCGCTTGGGAGCAGGCCCAGAAGGACATGGCCGGGGTACTGCCGGAGACATTCCCTCTGCCTGCCCGATATGCCCACCCCGTTGTGCTGGACCGGATGATCCGCGTCCTGCGGGAGGGCCGTGCCCAGAGCGCTGAGGAGGCGCTGACGGTGGTCAAGGCGGATTTGAAGGCCCTGAACGCCGATGTGCAGGTCTCTCAGGAGGAATACGACGAGGTCGTGGCCATCAAGCCCATGTTCCTTGTCAGCAATTACGAGTGATCGTATTATAAAGTATATAGGTGTGCAAAAAGCGGAGGCCGTCGGCCTCCGCTTTTCTAATTCAACAACTTTTTTCGCTCTTTCCAGTCCGGCAGGTATCGCTCCAGCAGCGCGTAAAAGCCGGGGCCGTGGTTCATTTCCCGGAGATGGCACAGTTCATGGACTACCACCAGTTCCACTGCTTCCTCTGGACAGCGCATCAGGTAGCAGGAAAAGCACAGACTGCCCTTGCTGGAGCAGCTTCCGTAGCGCTTTCTGGCCGTGGTGATCCGAAGACCGGTGGGGTGGACTCCCATGATGGCGCTCCAATGGGCCACCCTCTCCGGCAGAATGGCCTGTGCCTGTGTTTTCAGTGCCTGAGTTTCCGGAGCATCCGGCGGCGGCAGAGTGGGGCGGGCGGCCTGCTTCGCCAGATGGCGGGCGATCCAGTCCTTATGTTTTTCTACAAATGCGTCGATCTCCCGCCGGGAGATCCGCAGAGGGGCCCGGACAATCAGCCGTCCCTCCCGCGTCAGCTCCAGTGCCAGGGTTTTCCGGCGGGAGCGGATCAATTCATACGTGTTCATAAGAGTAGTATAGCACCTTCGTCAAGTCCTTGAGGAAAATGAGCAATTTTTGTACTAATTGTAAATTTTGCTGGATGCGTAATCGTTTTTATGATATTAGCGTTGACATGTATCGAATAAAGGGTATACTAAAATCAGAATATAATTAAAGGAGGTTCTTCTATGCCTGCAAAAAAGAAAACAGCGCCTGTTAAGCTCACCGCAAATCCGCGCGGCAGCGCCCGTGTTTCTAAAAAACCGCTTCTGACGCCTGCACAGCTGAAGCAGATCGACGCGTATTGGCGCGCATCCAATTACCTCACTGCCTGCCAGCTTTATCTGCTGGATAACCCCCTGCTGGAGCGGCCTCTGACCGCCGCGGATCTGAAGCAGACCATCGTGGGCCACTGGGGTACCTGCCCGGGCCAGAACTTCATCTATACGCATTTGGACCGGGTCATCAAGCGGGATGATCTGGATATGATCTACCTTTCCGGCCCCGGTCACGGCGGCAACGCCATGGTGGCCCAGGACTGGCTGGACGGCAGCTATACCGAGGTCTATCCCAATATCACCCGGGATAAGGACGGCATGAAAAAGCTCTTCAAGCGGTTCTCCTTCCCCGGCGGTATCCCCAGCCATGTGGCGCCGGAGACCCCCGGCTCCATCCATGAGGGCGGCGAGCTGGGCTATTCTCTGGCCCACGCCTTCGGCGCCGTGGCGGACAACCCCAGCCTGATCGCCGCCTGCGTGGTGGGCGACGGCGAGGCCGAGACCGGCCCGCTGGCTACCTCCTGGCACGGCAACAAGTTCATGAACCCCATCACCGATGGCGCGGTGCTGCCCATCCTACACCTGAACGGCTTCAAGATCGCCAACCCCACCATCTTCTCCCGCATGAGCCATGAGGAAGTGGAGAGCTTCTTCCGGGGCTGCGGCTGGGAGCCTCGCTTTGTGGAGGGCAGCGAGCCTGCCGAGATGCATCAGAAGATGGCCGCCACGGTGGACTGGGCCATCCGTGAGATCAAGCGGATCCAGGAATATGCCCGTACCAGCGGCGACGCCAGCCGCCCCCGCTGGCCCATGATCGTTCTGCGGACACCCAAGGGCTGGACCGGCCCCAAGGAAGTGGACGGTCACGTTCTGGAAGGCAGCTGGCGGGCCCATCAGGTGCCCATCTCCATGGGCCCCGACACGGAAAAGCATCTGCCCGAATTGGAGGAGTGGCTCCGTTCCTACAAGCCGGAGGAGCTGTTCAACGAGGACGGCACGCCGGTTGAGATGGTCGCTTCCTTCCCGCCTGCCGGGACCCGCCGCATGGGCGCGAACCCCCATGCCAACGGCGGTCTGCTGCTGCGGGATCTCCGCACCCCGGATTTCCGGGACTATGCTGTGGACGTGAAGGCTCCCGGCGCGG